>Ga0209636_10002927_pt1 | contig 17431 bp, 13 predicted proteins | sample DeeMarSWOR152_54_FD_187464 | JGI IMG/M metagenome (GOLD analysis project Ga0209636, IMG submission 187464) | Marine sediment microbial communities from White Oak River estuary, North Carolina - WOR-1-52-54 (SPAdes) (version 2) | ecosystem: Environmental > Aquatic > Marine > Intertidal zone >...
CATATTATCTTTCTTTTAAACTATTTTTCATGCATATATTTTTATATTTCCATTAATATTGTTATTAAATAATTTTTTTTATATTTTTTATTTTTTTTCTTGCAATTTATTTTTTAATTTTATATTGTACTTCCAAGCTCCTTTAGTAGAGGCACAATTTTGATCATTGCTATTGCTAATCAAAAGGGTGGAGTAGGGAAGACCACCACTGCTTTAAACATCTCCTCTGCCTTTGCCATTATTGGTAAAAGTACGCTTCTAATAGATACAGATCCTCAAGCACATTCAACAATTTCATCTGTTAGCGATCCCTCAAAATCAGAAATGTCTCTTTATGATGTTATGATAGACAATAATGTCAAAATGGATGATATTATACTGCAATCCACTATACCAGGTCTTGATATCGCCATATCAAAAATTTCTATGGCTAAACTAGAACCATCTTTGTTAGGGCAGATTGATGGGCATTTCAGGTTAAAAGACAAGATCGAAAACATAAAAAATAAATATGAATATATTATTATTGATACTCCTCCTACCTTAGGATTAATCACGCTTAATGCCTTAGTTGCTGCTACTCATATTCTTATACCTATTCAGTCGTCTTATCTTTGTTTAGAAGGAACTGATGATTTATTAGAAACCATTGAGAAGGTGAGAAGGATCGCTAATCCAAAACTTCAAATTATTGGAGTGCTGATTACTCTACACGATAGAAGAACCAATATTTCTAAAGACGCAGTAGTGAGAATTAAAAAAGTGTTTGGCAGAAAAATATTTAGAACAAGGATTACAAAAAGTGTTAAGCTTGAAGAAAGTCCTGCTTATAAAGAATCTATATTTACTTATGCTCCTCGATCCACTGGAGCTTTTCAGTATCAAAAATTAGTAGAGGAGATTATTAAACGTGGAAAAATCAAAGCAATTTAAATCAAAAAGAACAGGTTTGCCTGAATCTTTAGATATGCGTCATGATAAGCACTTTGTCGAGCTCATTTCAACGCGCAGCCTAGGGCCGATAACGAGGATGATACCAATCGAAAATATTGATCCTAATCCCAGGCAAGCCAGAAGCGAATTAGGTGATATGAATGAACTAATGTCCTCTATTAAATCAAAAGGAATACTTGAGCCTATATTGGTAAGGCCTAAAGATAACAGATACGAAATAATTGCCGGTGAGAGGCGATATGTGGCAGCCAAAAATGTTGGATTAAAAGAGATTCCGTGTATAGAAATGGATGTTGAGGATAATGAAGCCATGGAATTGGCTTTGATAGAGAATTTACAAAGAAAAGATTTGGACGCTTTCGAAGAAGCGCATGGACTAAAAGCTTTAATTGATATCTATGATTATACACATGCACAAATTTCAGAAAAAATTGGCAAAGCAAGATCTACCATAACTGAGATAATAAATTTAAGTAAAATTCCTAATTCCATAAAGGAATTATGCAAAAAACATGGTATTGATAAAAGAAGCACTTTAATAGAAATAGCCAAACTAAAGAATACTGAAGATATGAAGCATCTGATCCATGAAATTGTTAATCGAGGGCTTAAAAGGACTGATACAAGAGAATTATCTAAGAAAATAAAGGGGAAAAAAATAACTAGACAACAATATTTTATTTATAATTATTCGCCTCAAGATTCAAAATATAAATTAAAAATAGAGTTTAAAAAAGATAATGTAACCAAAGAAGAGATAATAGATATCTTAGAAAAAATAATAAATAAACTAAAATACAGCAAATAATTAAATAATTTCGCATATTAAATAGTATTAATATTTTATAAATTATTGATAATAAATAAATTATAAAAATATAAATTTAAAATCATTAAAAAATATTAGTTGACATAATATACCTTATCCGACACAATTTCTATAAAATTTTATCTTTAAATATTTCTTATTATTTTCCCCCTTTTTTATTAATTACAAATTTTTAATTGAAATTAATTTATACTATTTATGAATAACCGATATAAGATTCCCCCCTAAATTGACTTTTATTATCCTTTATTCATTGCCTCCAAGAATTCTTCATTTGTTTTTGTCTTTGATAATTTTTCTACAAGCAATTCCATGGCTTCTACTTCACTTAATTGGCTTAGAACTTTCCTTAGAATCCATATTCTATTTAATTCTTTTTCATCGGTGAGAAGTTCTTCTTTTCTTGTGCCTGATATCGTTATATCAATAGCCGGGAATAATCTTTTATTTACGAGTCTCCTATCCAAATTGATTTCTAAATTTCCTGTTCCCTTAAACTCTTCAAAGATGACCTCATCCATTCGACTTCCTGTATCGATCAAAGCTGTGGCAATGATAGTCAGACTCCCACCTTCTTCAATTTTTCTTGCAGAGCCGAAAAATTTCTTTGGCTTATTTAAAGCATTTGCGTCAATTCCGCCTGAAAGAACTTTTCCCGAGGGAGGGATAATAGCATTGTGAGCACGGGCTAGCCGAGTTATACTGTCCAATAAAATAGTTACGTCTCTTTTCGTTTCCACAAGTCTTTTTGCTTTTTCCAATACAATATTAGCTACTTGCGCATTTCTTGCTGGAGGCTCGTCAAAAGTAGAAGCCACGACTTCGGCATTAACACTACGCTGGAAATCGGTCACTTCCTCAGGCCGTTCAGCTACTAACAAAACGATCAGGAATATCTCCGGGTGATTCAATTCAATAGATTTAGCTATGGTTTTCAAAAGTGTGGTCTTCCCTGCTCGAGGTGGAGAAACAATCAGTCCCCTTTGGCCTTTTCCAATAGGAGTTAAAAGTTCCATAACCCTGGCATTCAGGTTCTTTGGATTTCCATCCTGCAGTTTGATTTTCTCGAAAGGATACAATGGAGTGAGATTGTCAAAGTAAACATTCCTTCTTTCATCCATGATGATATCAGGGTGAGCAAAATTAATAGCCTCGACCTTTATGAGAGCAAAGTATTTTTCTCCATCTTTAGGAGGTCTGACGATTCCAGATATAGTATCTCCAGTTCGTAGTCTGAATTTCCTTATCTGAGAAGGAGATACATAGATGTCATCTTGACTCGGTAAATAGCTAAATTCAGGGGCCCTGAGGAATCCAAATCCATCATCAAGACATTCCAACACACCTTCAGAAAATAGCAATCCATTTTTCTTAGCTTGACTCTCTAAAATTCTAAAAATAAGATCGTGCTTGTTTGAATCTTTTATTTCATCCTTAGCAACACCAAAGTCATCCACAATTTTCAACAAGTCCGGGATCTTCTTTTTTTCAAGTTCAACTAAATTATACTCTTTCATTTTTTACCTCTCTGTAATTATTGGTTTTAATGGAATGAATATCTTAATAATTATATTATTATCAATGAGTTAAAGGAGGTTCCTTTGGTTCTTTTTCTTCATCCTTTTTTTCTGAGATCTTTGAAGAAATAACAATTTTATCCTTTTGTTTCTTTGGTGTAGAAGGAAATTCACCTTTCAAGGCAATTTTTAATACTTCATCCATACATTCAACCAAATGAATCGTCATATCTTCCTTGATTTTCTTAGGCATATCCTTTAAATCAGGTTGATTGTCCATGGGAAGAATTGCTTCTCTTATCCCTTCTCTATGGGCTGCCAACAATTTCTCTTTTATCCCTCCCACAGATAGAACCTTGCCTTTTAAGGTAATCTCTCCGCTCATGGCCACTTTTTTGTTGACAGGAATTCTGCTGAGTAGAGAAATAATAGAAGTAGCAATCGTTATTCCCGCTGATGGTCCCTCTTTGGGTGTAGCGCCTTCGGGCACATGAATGTGGATATCGAAGTTTTTATGCAGGTCTTTAGAGATGCCGAGTTCATAAATTTTTCCTTTAACATAACTAAAGGCTGCTTGGGCAGATTCCTGCATTATTTCCCCGAGATGTCCGGTTAAAGTGAAGTTTCCTTTACCATGGACTTTAGTCACCTCAAAAGTTAACAGCTCACCGCCAAATTCTGTCCAGGCCATGCCTATGGCTGCTCCAATCTCATCCTTCTTATCTATTTCTGCCCTTCTATACTTGGCAATTCCAAGGTATTTTTCCAAATTATTTGGAGTAACTCTTTCTTTGTAGCTCTTGCCTTTCTTTACAACACTCTTCACCACTTTTCGGCAAATTGAAGTTATTTCTCTTTCTATGTTTCTGACTCCAGCTTCTTTGGTGTATTCTTGGATGAGTTTCACAAACGCTTTATTCTCAATTTTTAGATTATGATCCTTAAGTCCATGAGCCTTCATCTGTTTGGGCAGCAAGAACTTTTTAGCAATTTGGAGCTTCTCATCTTCAGTATAGCCGGGAAGCCGAATGACTTCCATCCTATCAATCAGAGCTCTGGGGACAGGTTCGAGCATGTTGGCGGTGACAATAAACATCACTTGAGAAAGGTCGAAGTCGGTATCAATATAATGGTCGAGAAAAGTGTTGTTTTGTTCGGGGTCTAAAACTTCCATTAAGGCAGCAGCAGGATCTCCCCTGAAATCCATACTCATCTTGTCAACTTCATCGAGCAAAAACACAGGATTCTTCGTTCCAGCTCTTTTAATCATCTGGACGATTCTTCCTGGATAGGCTCCGATGTAGGTTCTCCTGTGCCCCCTAATTTCTGCTTCGTCTCTAACACCACCAAGAGAAAGGCGGATAAAATTCCTTCCTGTCGCCCTGGCGATAGAACGCCCTAGAGAGCTCTTCCCTACTCCAGGAGGTCCGATAAAGCCCAGAATAACTCCCTTAGGATTCTTAACCAGTTGCCGGATAGAAAGATATTCTAATATTCTTTCTTTGACCTTTTCTAATCCGTAATGGTCTTCATCTAGAATTCTTTCTGCTTCTTTGAGGTCTCTTTTTTCTCTTGATTTTTTGTTCCAGGGCAAGGCAAGAAGCCAATCCAGGTAGTTGCGACAGACGGTGGCCTCTGCTGACATGGGTGGCATAGATTCTAGTCTTTCTATTTCTTTATAAGCCTTATCTTCAGCATCTTTAGGCATTCTTGCCTTAGCGACCTTCTCTCTTAACTCTTCTATTTCACCGGGCTGCTCTTCTTTTTTATAACCTAAACCAGGAGGGAGAACCTTTGTGCCTGATTCACCGAAAGGAAATTTGGTGCGGTTTGTCTTGCGCCCATCCCTCCTCAATTTTGAATGAATCTTAAGGATTTCATTCTCGAGGATAAAATTAAGCCTCCGCATTCTCTCAAGGCTATTGACAGTTTCAAGTAAATTCTGCTTTTCTTCTAGAGATAAATAAAGATGGGAGGCGATGATATCAGCAATACGGTTGGGAGTATTATCCCTCAAAGCAGGAATAATAGATTCAAAACTTGTATTCTGACTGAGCTTTAAATAGTCTTCAAAAAGAGTCAGCACTCTTTTTAGCAAACCTCTTATTTCAGTATTGTCAATTTCGATTTCCTTTAATTCTTTGGCCAGAACTTGATAAAAGGGATAGCTACTGAGAAACTCGATTATCCGAGCTCTCCTTTTGCCTTCGACTACAATCTTAATGTTCTTATTAGTCGTTTTTACAGCTCTGATGACTTTAGCTATAACGCCGATGGAATAGATATCCCTTTGACTGGGATTGTCCAGAGTCGCATCCATCTGAGTGGATAGAAAAACCATCTTGTTCTTTTCCATAGCTTTTTCCAAGGCCTGCACAGAAGAAGGTCGTCCAATGATAAAGGGAACTAAAGTAGAAGGAAAAATAACCAATTCCCTTAGGGGAATCAAGGGGATACTTTTTATAACTTCAGGATAGTCACGAGTATCATCCATGATTAAGCTCCTACTGCTCTTTTTAATGTATCAAAGCTCAATTCCTTGTCTTTAACCATATTCTTATTAATTTTAATGTTAGCCGATTTCCTAGACGAAGGCAGATGAAACATAATGTCGAGCATTAAATCTTCAATGATGGTTCTCAAGCCTCTTGCTCCCAATTTCTTTTCGATAGATTTTTCAGCAATGGTCATGAGAGCATCTCGAGTAAATTCGAGTTTGACGCCTTCCATTTCAAAAAGCTTCTGAAACTGTTTGACGATTGCATTCTTTGGCTTGGTTAGAATATCTATTAAATCTTTTTCACTTAAATCAGAAAAAGTGGCCACGACTGGAATACGTCCAACAAGCTCTGGAATGAGTCCGAACTTTATCAGGTCTTGAGGCATCAAATGATCTTCTATGATATTCAAAGACTCAATCTTCTTTCTTTGACGGTCCGATTTAAAACCTACCGCTGATTTTCCAATCCGAGAGGCAATGATTTTATCAAGACCGATAAAAGCCCCTCCACAAATAAATAAGATATTTGTGGTATCGACAGGAATAAATTCTTGGTAAGGATGCTTTCTCCCTCCTTGAGGAGGAATATTAGTAACAGTTCCTTCGATGATTTTAAGCAAAGCCTGCTGGACTCCTTCCCCAGAAACATCTCGAGTAATGGAGGGAGATCCGCTTTTTCGACTAATCTTGTCAATTTCGTCGATGTAAATTATTCCTTGCTGAGTCTTATCAATGTTCGTTTTGGCTGTCTGGAATAACTTAAGGACAACATTCTCTACGTCTTCTCCCACATAACCAGCTTCAGTCAAAGACGTGGCATCAGCAATGGCAAAAGGAACGCTAAGTATTTTTGCTAAGGTTTCGGCCATCAAGGTCTTTCCTGTCCCAGTAGGCCCTATGAGAAGGATATTGCTCTTAGAGAGTTCCACATCCTCAGTTCTCTGATGAAAGTGAATCCGCTTATAGTGATTGTAGACTGCCACCGAAACTTTTTTCTTGGCCTTTTCTTGACCGATTATGTATTCATCTAGAGCACTTTTAATCTGCAAAGGGGTAGGAAAATCGCCCGAATGCTTCCGTTCATCTTCTTTTGTCTTGTCAGAAAGGATTATAGAGTAGGCCACCTCCACACAATTTTCACAAATATAGACGCTTTCAGGCCCGGCAATCAATTTTTTAACCTGTGACTGACCACGGCTACAGAAAGAGCATTTGACACTGGAACGATAACTTTGTTGATACCGATCATCCATAGTTATTTCTCATATAATTATTTTAGGAATGAAATTATTGAATTACTTTTTTGATTGTATTCGAGTAGTAATGATCATATCTATTATTTTATAGTCTTTAGCTTGTTCAGGAGTCATGATAAAGTCCCGATCGATATCAGCCTGTATCTTATCTCTAGGTTGACTCGTATGCTTAATCAAAATATCATTTATGTTTTCTCTTATTCTCATGATTTCCTTAGCTTGAATAGCCACATCAGCTGCTTGACCATGGAATCCGCCAAAAGGCTGGTGCAGAATAATCCGAGAATTGGGAAGAGAATATCGCTTGCCTTGTGTCCCAGAAGCTAAAAGAACCGCTGCCATACTTGCCGCTTGCCCTACACAAATTGTGGAAACATCAGATTTGATCAATTGCATGGTATCGTAAATGGCCAAGGCAGCCGTTACGCTTCCTCCAGGAGAATTGATATAAAGAGATATCTCTTTGTCCGGATTTTCAGCTTCAAGATACAACATCTGAGCTATGATTAAATTAGCAACGTTATCGTTTATTTCAGAACCTATAAAGATTATATTATCTTTAAGGAGACGAGAATAAATATCATAAGCTCGTTCGGTTCTTCCATTCTGTTCGACAATAAAGGGAATTAAAGTCATTAGAGGCTTAGTCATTTTATTATAGCCTGTTTCACCAAAAAGTCAACCGTCTTTTTAAACAATATTGTATTCCTTAGCTCTTCTCTCCTCCCTTCTTTGTTTAGATTATCTATGACTTGTGCCAAGGGAGCATTGTTTGCGTCAGCAATACTCCTCAATTCTTGGTCCATATCTTCCTCTGAAACATCCAAACCTTCCAGTTCAGCTATCTTATTGAGAATGAGATGGTTCTTCAGGCTTTTTTCAGCCTGTTTTCTTCCCTCCATCTTCATTGCTTCAATTTTCTCCTTATTGAGTTCTTCACGGGGAATTTGAGCCAGGCGTTGTCTCAACAAGGAGATATTTTCCGCCTCGACCAATGTTTCAGGGAGTTCTATATCTATTTTGTCGGATATTTGAGCTATAATCTGTTCTGCAATTTCTCTTTTTGCGGATTCATCTTTCGAGATAAGAATTTCTTTTTTTATCTTTTCCTTTATGCTATTCAAATCTTTATATTCTCCAAGTGCTTTGGCAAAATCATCGTTTAACTGAGGTAGCTTCTTTTCCTTGATGGAAACAACCTTCAAATTGTACTCAATACTTTTCCCGGCCAAATTTTTGTTTTTTGAGTCGGCTTCATAGGAGAGGACGAATTTACTCTCTTCATTCACTTTCAATTCTTTCAAATTCTCATTCAGGATTTTTTCGTTATCGGGATGCCCGGCAAGAATAAGGACTTTTTCGGTCGGCAAAAACTTTTTGTATTTCAGTTCTTTTCCTTTGATTTCAGCCAAAACATAATCTCCATCCACCACTCCCCTACCCTCAATCGGAATATATTCAGCAGCCCTCTCTTGGAGCTCTTTGAGAGACTGATCAACTTCTTCTTTGGTTACTGCGACCTTTTTCCTCTTAACGCTGATCTTTTTATAACCAGAAACTTCAAAATCAGGCAAAACCTCAAAGTAGACCTTTAGAGATAGTGGCTGATTTTCTTCAAAATTAAGGTCTTTGATAACCGGAGTACTTACAGGATTTAGGTTCAAAGCCTTAAGCTCTGCTCCCAAGGTTTTAGGAATCAAGGAATCAAGAAGAGACTTTTTGATATCAGAGAAAAATATGCGCTTAACCATATCTTTCGGAGCTTTTCCTGGCCGAAAACCTTGAATCTTAGCGCGAGCAGAAAATTGATCGAGTATTCTTTGGAATTCCTTTTGCACCTCATCTTTAGGTACCTCAATTTCAAGTTCTTTCTTACACTGACTGATTGGTTTTAAAGTGCTCTTGATGTTCTTTTCTTGTAGATCTTTTTCTATCATGAAAATCTCTGTTTAAGGATTACAACCTTATATTATTCAGGAATTTGACTTTCCTAGATTAAGGCAATAATAATGGGCAGAGCGGGATTCGAACCCGCACTCCTTAATCAGGAACTAGGTCCTAAGCCTAGCGCGTATGCCAATTTCGCCACCTGCCCATGAGTTCTTTTATGTTTGCTCTTGAATGCATGATTGAGGAACACATAATTTTGAACTGGTATAGCTTGGAAAGATTTGTATGAATTCTTGAATATAAGACTGATATAAACATTTAGCATATTATGAGAAGATTGTCAATTGCTCCCCTTCTCTACAGAAACCTAAAAGCAAAGAATCTGGAATGATTTCTTAGGCGAATATCTTTTAATTTGTTTATTATGAATAACTTAAATGAAATAAATTTCTTTACTCTCTATGCTTTTTCGTGTTTACTTAATGTATTTTTTTAGCTTCTGGGCAAGATTTTGATCTATTGAACTGAGTTCCTTGTATACTTCTCTGGCACTATAATCGTCTTTCAGGTTTAAATAACAAATGGCTAGGTTGTAATAAGCAGTGCCATAATCTGTTCTGAGTTCAATACACTTTCTCAAGGGCTCGAGCGCCAGATCAAACTTTTTAAGCTGCATGTACCCGACGCCGATATTATGCCAAGCATCAGCATTATCAGGAGTTATTTCCACAAATTTTGTAAAAGCTTCTACAGCTTCTTTGTATTTTTTCATCTTAAAATAATTGAGTCCGATATTAAAATAAGCCAAATCATAATCAGGCCTGACTTTTAAGGCTTGATTAAAGGTTTCTATAGATTCTTGGTATTTTTCCAACTTAGAATACATGATACCCAAGTTATAAATTGCTAATTCTGACTGGGGATCAAGCTCGATTATTTTCTTTGCTGCTTCTATGGCCTTGTCATACAGTCCAGCACTGTCGTACATTCTAATTGCCAGCCCATAATAGGAGGTTGCTGCCTCTGGGTCGATTTTAACAAGATGTTCATAAGTTTCATAGGCGTTATCGTACTGAGCTGCTTTATTATACGCCTCAGCTAAATTGTAGTTCGTCTTGACATCATCTGGTTTTTCTTTGGAAGCATTTTTTAGGGATGAAATGGCATCTTCGAATTGCCCAAGTTCCATATAACACAACCCCAAGCGGAGATAGCCATTCCAGGTTGTCTCTGGTTTAAGGCTGAGGTAGCTTTTGTACATCTCTGCAGCTTTGGAAAAATCCCTGAGTTCTTCATAGGCATTTCCTAATTGAAGGTAGGCATCGATATTGTCAGGACTCAGTTCTACTGCTTTTTTTAAGGGAGGAATTGCATCTTCTATGCGGCGCATCTTCATATAGATCATTCCTAAGCCAAAGTGAGCCTCGCTTCTTTTTTCATCTAACTGGATAACTTTTTTAAAATTTGAAATAGCCGGTTCATAACGTCTTTGTTTTTCATAATTCGAAGCCAGATGCATATGAATTTCGATGTCATCAGGGCGTGCTTCGGCTAATTTTTCGAGATACTTGACTGCTTTTCCAGGTTCGTCTATGAGAGAGAAAAATCTTCCAGCTAAGAAGGCACCTTCAAGAGAGGAAAAATAATCTTCATGGCTCCAGCTTTTAAAGGGAGTTACTGGGCCCATCTTGATTAATGGTTTTATTTTGTTAATGGGAGTAGTAAATTTTAATCCTATTCCTAGAATAGTATTCAGGCCTAAAACCTGTTCGTTTATGTCCAAAAGAGGGCTGCCACTCAGGCTTTCCCGAAAGGACAGAGATGGGGAAAACAGCCTTTGGTAAGGCGTAAGCTCAACTAAATCTAGAATTGTTCCCTCGGAAACAATGATTTCCTGGGTTTCATTGCTTCCCAGGGCGAAAATTCTTTTCCCCATTTCTAATTCATCTGAATTTCCCAATAAGAGAGCTGGAACCTTCCCTTTTATCTTTAAAATCGCTATATCAAAATCCTTATCAACGGCAATGATTCCTTCCACCTTTACTTTCTTACCTTTAAAATTTCTACCCTGAACTTCATAGGCATTGCTTACTAAATGATAGCTGGTGGCAATAATCATATTATCCTTGACTGAAAATCCTGTTCCCCTGCTGATTTCTTCTTTATTCTCACCATAGACCACAAGAGAGATAACTCCTTTTTTATTTTGTTCCAGAATTTTTAGGGCTTCTTCAGTTTGAGCGTGAATCAGCAGGGGAAAAAGCAATAGCGAGAGGTAGATAACCATGTTTTTTTTGTTTACCTTCATTGTTTCCTCCTTATTCATCAAAACCCAAAATGACCAGAAGAAAACACAGTTTACTCCTTGGAAAATATTCTGTCAAATTCTCCTTCATAATCATTGAGAGCTTTAATTATCTACTTGGATGAAGGCACTAAGGGATGTCTTCGCTCCCAAAAGATTTTTAACGCCATTCAAATTCCGCTCTTCTCGGCGGCTCCGTAACTCGCTCCTAAAGGAGCTCAGACATACTCACCGGTCGATTACATCGACTTCCCTCGAAAAGCAAAATTTGAAGGCTAAATCTTTTAAGGTCTGCTCATCCATCCCCAAATGCCTTCAATCATACCCTTTCTTTTTACACGTTTAGTTTATTAAGGAATCAAATTTCCTCGTGATTATTTTTCTGATTAATCATAATTGACAAACTTTAGAGGCTTAAGTAGCCTGTAGGCATGATTGTAAGACGGTCATCTTTTTGGTTTCTTATTCTTTGTTTTTTCATATTCCTCTCTCTTTTTCTTTTTAAAGTCAAGAATGAAATGATTGATTTTGAGGTCAATTACCGAGCAGGAGATAGAATTAAATGGGGAGAAACTCTTTATCGAGCCGAAGACGGACACTTTCAATTCAAGTATTCTCCTTTCTCTTCTCTGCTTTACCTTCCTCTAACGTATCTACCCTTGGATGCCGCCAAGGGCATCTGGTACTTTCTCAGTCTGTTTTCCATAGGACTTCTTCTCTATCTATCCCAAAGTCTTTTAAAGCCTGAAGGCAAAAATGTCTGGACCTTCCCGCTCTTGACTTTTCTGCTCTTGGCCAGATATTTCTTGAGAGAAATTCAACTCGGACAAATAAACGCCCTGATTGCTTTCCTCCTGATCGTAATGATTTGGCTGCTAAACAAAGGCGAAAAATATTCTTCCTGTTGGGAAGAAAAGAATGCAGGCTTGCTCTGGGGCCTTTCCATGGCCCTAAAACCCTACTCTCTGATTTTTCTTCCCTATTTTCTGTTAAAGAAAAAATGGCAGACTTTAGTTTTCGGCTTTCTCTTTTTGAGTTTCTCGCTTCTCATTCCTTCTTTCTTCTATGGTTTCAAAGGAAATTTTAATATGCTTCAAGAATGGCAATCATCTCTATCAAAATCCACTCCTCTCCTTCTCGACTCCCAGGACAATGTTTCAATCTTCGCCTTTTTCATGAAATGGACCCAGAATCTCAAACTTTCTCTTTATCTCTACGGGTTCACTATTGTAGCTCTGGCCCTTTTTCTTTTGTATATCATTTGGAGAGGTCTAAAAATAAATAAAGCTTTGCTCTTGGATGGGGCTATCATTCTCATCCTTATCCCTTTATTATCTCCTTTAGGATGGGACTATAATCTTCTTTTTTCTGCTTTGGGAGTCATGATCATACTCTATTCCTTTGATAAATATTCAAGATTGTGGAAAACTTTAATCATCATTAATTTTCTGGTTATCTTCTTTTCTCTTTATTCTATCCTCGGCCGAAAACTGTATGCTGATTTTATGTCTTTATCAATAATAACAATTAATTTTCTTTTGATCATCGTTTGTCTTAGCTATTTAAGATTAAAGAAATATCGATGAACAGACCCGGCAAACCATGAAAAAAAGATCTACGATTTTAGCTGTCTATCTCTTTTCTATGATAGGAATTTTTATCTGGTTAGGCATTATTTTTCTGGCTCCTTATCTTAGATACCACAATTCGGGCTGGAATGTTCTTTTCTACTCCATCCTATCCCCAGTCTGCCATCAAATTCCTTCCCGTTCCTTTTTTCTGTTCGGCTATCCCCTTGCTGTCTGCGGTCGGTGCTTGGGTATTTACTTTGGATTTATTATCGGGACTTTGATGTATCCATTGGTCAAGGGACTCTCTAATACGACTTTTCCGAAGACCAAAACCTTTATTCTCTTTTCTTTGCCCATTATCTTTGATACTCTCGGGAATTTTCTTCGAATCTGGATGACTCCGAATCTACCCCGTTTTATTATTGGATTTCTTTGGGGCCTGATATTCCCTTTTTATTTCATCCCGGGCATAACTGATTTCTTTCTTACTTCAGTCATCAAGAAGAGAAATAGGTCTGATAAACATCTTGAAATAGAAACCTAAAACCAAATAGAATAAGGAAAATAAATTTGAAAGGAGGAGGAATGGAAAATCCGAAACCAGGGATGTTCGTGCCGGCCTTGATCGGGGGGGCAGTAGCAGGGGTGCTTTCCGGAATTCCTCTTTTAAACTGTCTCTGCTGCCTCTGGATTATCGGAGGCGCAATGCTAGCTTCATATATCCTCAGCAAGAATTCTCTTGTGGCCTTAACGGCAGGAGATGGAGCAATCGTTGGCATCTTCACTGGAATAGTGGCAGCTGTGATCGATGCCATCATTAGTATTCCTTTAGCCGCCATCAACAGAGAATTCATCATGAGTATAATGGAAAAAATCGGGGAATATGCAGATGAAATGCCTGCTGGGTGGGAAACTTGGCTCGAAGGTGGAGGAGCTGCAACAACCTTTTCTATGCAAATGATCGGTTTATTGATTTCAGCCGTCGTTTTCGCTGTTCTGGGAGCTTTAGGAGGAATCATCGGAATTTCTCTTTTTGGTAAAAAAGCACCACCCCAGGACAAGGGAGCGACAGATGTTGTTAAAGACGCAGATAATAGTAAATCCTGAGTCAGATCAGGGCCGAACAGGAAGAAGATGGAAACATATTAAAGAGGCCCTTCAGAGTTTTATTAAAGAATTCAAGTATGACTTCACGGAAAAGCCACTTCAAGCGGCTGATCTGACCAGAACCGCCATAAAGGAGGGAAACGAATTGATTGTGGGGGTTGGCGGGGATGGAACCATGAATGAGATAGCCAATGGTTTCTATGAAAACAGAGAGATTGTCAATCCTGAAGCAACACTGGGCATTATTCCTTCTGGTTGCGGCTGTGACTTTAGGAAAAGCCTGAACATTCCCTCTGGACTCAAAAGTTCTCTAAAGGTCATCTCAGAGAGTCCTTCAACACGAATAGATATCGGACGAGCGACATTCCAATCACTTTCTGGAAAAGAAGAGGAAAGACTCTTCCTCAATGTGGATGACTTTGGATTCGGAGGAGAAGTTGCTAAAAAATTTAATCAGAGAAGGATGAGCAGAAGACCTTCTTCCTATTTAAGATGCATGCTTTCCACCATAATCAAATACAAAAACAAGAGATTAAAGATAAAGATTGACCAAGAGGAAAATCCAGAAGATGAATACCTCGTTGGTGCCGTGGCTAATGGAAAGATCTTCGGCAAAGGAATGAAAATCGCTCCTCAAGCCCGCTTGGATGATAGAGTCTTTGATTTTGTTTTGGTGAAAGGAATGGAGCTTTTAGAATTCTTCCTCAATTGTTGGAAAGTCTATACAGGAACTCATCTCTCGCATCCCAAAATATCTCTGATTAGAAGTCAAAAGATCAAAGCTATCCCCCATAGAAACGAGGGTGACGTTTTGATAGAATTAGACGGAGAATTGCCAGGAAAACTTCCCGCAACCTTTGAAATTATTCCGAACGGCTTTCTTGTTAAGGGATACCTTTAGAAGAAAGTGCTGAAGATTTGCTATTTATGGTTCTTTTTCTTGTTTATGGCTTGAAGCCGAGGATTGTTAGTTAGAACCAGCCTTCCAGACGTATCATAAAACTTGTAAATTCTAGTGGCTCTCCTTCTAGTCCGCCCATAATAGACATTTTTCACTTTTCGAATAAAATTTATAGTTTCTGGAAAAGGGGGAACTCCTTTATACTTTTTTATGGTTTCTGGACCAGCATTGTATGCGGCCAAGATCAAGTCTTCTCTTCCCTTGTATCTCTTATTTAAATCCTTTAGAAATTTGACTCCACCCTCGATATTCTGCCTAGGATCATACAAGTTTTTGACTCCGTAATCTCTGGCGGTTTCAGGCATGAGCTGCATTAATCCTACAGCCCCTTTGGAAGATACACAGAAGGGATTGTAATCCGATTCTACGGTAATTATAGAATGAATAAAAGTCGGGTCCATGCTATGTTTCTGGGCGATATCGAGGACGATACTTTTATATCTATAGTAATTCGATGAAGATATTCTTGAACTTAGGTATCGATAATTCTTAGATTCATCCATAGGCTCAATAATCATGTAGCCCAGTCTTTGCTGTTTATTTTGAGATTGGAGCTTTTTGTGGAAAAAACTAAAACTATCCTCAGCCTGGCAGGGCATATTCGAGGAAATGAGCAAAATGAGAAGAAATGAGCTCACATAGAAAAGATGGATAGAAATGTTCCTTTTTCTTATCTTTTTGTTGGCCATCTGAAGAGCGTATAGAATATAGCTTCTCCTCAACGATAATTCAATCCTCTTTTGGGATGAATTTGAATTCTATCTTTTTCACCCTTAGAGGCTACTTTCGTGAAGGCCTTTACTCACGAGAGCATTTTATTGACTACGGAAAAGCTTTGCTTGATGACTTTATCGAGAAGCTCTGTTTTTGTTCCTCCGGCCTGAGCGAAATCTGACCGTCCCCCTCCTCCTCCATCAAAAATCTGGGCTAGCTCCTGTATGAGTTCATTAGCTTTAATGTGCTTGGTTATATCTTTGGTTATAGAAGCAACTAAATAGAGCTTTTGCTCATAAACTGTCCCTAAAATAACAATCCCAGAGCTGAGTTTTTGCTTGAGAGAATCAGCCAACGCCCTTAGTTCAGATTTGTTCAATGCTTCCATCTTCTTAGAAAGCACGGAAACTCCTTTGATTTTTCTAACCTGTTCCTCCACTTTTTCATATTTCTGTTCAGCTAGTTTTTTTCTGAGTGCCTTGTTTTCTTTCTCTTTTTCCTTCACCGAATCCTTGAGCTTCTCTATCTGGTGGAAGACATCTTTCCTTGAAGAGCTTAAGGCTTGCTGAATCTGATCTATGAATTCTTCAGATTTTTCTATATATTCTAAGGCTTCTTCTCCTGTTAGGGCGTCAATTCTTCTCATCCCTGCCGCAATGCTTCCTTCGGATATGATTTTGAATATCCCGATCTGGCCTGTATAAGGAATATGGACTCCTCCACAAAGCTCTTTACTAAAATCGCTGATCTTTATCATGTTCACCTTCTCTCCATATTTTTCTTCAAATATGGCTACAGCCCCTGCTTTTAGACCTTCTTCCAGGGTAGTAATGCTTTTCTTAACGGGGATATTTTCTCTTATTTTTTCATTGACCAAGATTTCTATTTTCCGGATTTCTTCCTTTGATAAAGGAGAAAAATGGGTGAAGTCAAACCTGAGATGAGAGGGAGCAACAAGAGACCCAGCTTGTTTGACGTGGTCTCCCAAAACCTGCCTCAAGGCTGCGTGCAGCAGATGTGTTGCTGTATGATTGTTACTAATGGCTATCCTTCTAGAAATATCAATAGAAGCCTCGACCTTGTCTCCTGGTTTGATTTTACCAGCGATGACTTTAATTTTATGGGCGATCAAATCTGGGATGGGCAAATAAGTATCTTCCACGATGGCTGAAAATAATGGATTTTTTAACAGTCCCTTGTCCCCGACCTGGCCTCCTGCTTCGGCATAAAAGGGAGTCTTGTCAAGAACGATTTCTCCTGTTTCATCTTTATTTAGCTCTTCGGCTTTCTTTCCATCCTTCAAGATAGCCAGGACTTCAGCCTCTGATACTACATTTCTCTCATAACCCACAAATCGAACGCTCAGGTTTTTGAGCTTCTCATAGACTTTCCTCTCTTTCTCTTGAGCATCTCCTTTCCAGGCAAGGCGGGCTCTCTGGCGCTGCTTTTCCAACTCTTGATGAAAACCGTCCACATCGACCGCGATGTTCCTCTCTTCTGCCAATTCTTGGCTTAAATCCAGTGGAAAGCCGAAAGTGTCATACAATTTGAAAATCTTTGTTCCAGATAAAATCCGTTTCTGCGCTTTATCGGCTTCTTCCAGGTATTGATGGAGATAGCGAAGTCCAGAAGAAAGAGTAAGAGAGAAACGCTCTTCTTCAGAGAGACACACTTTGGAGATGTAATTTCCTAAAGCGAGAAGCTCAGAGTAAGCATCTTTCATCACATCGCTCACCTTTCCCACGAGCTTGTAGAGGAAGGGCTCATCTATTCCTATTAGGTTTCCACGGCGGTAGGCACGACGAATCAGCCTTCGCAAGACATACC
>Ga0209636_10002928_pt1 | contig 17430 bp, 20 predicted proteins | sample DeeMarSWOR152_54_FD_187464 | JGI IMG/M metagenome (GOLD analysis project Ga0209636, IMG submission 187464) | Marine sediment microbial communities from White Oak River estuary, North Carolina - WOR-1-52-54 (SPAdes) (version 2) | ecosystem: Environmental > Aquatic > Marine > Intertidal zone >...
AGATGTTCATCATATCCGAATCCAAGCCTTAAATGTCCCTTTCCAAGAATCCAATAAAAAAACAAAAAGAATAAAGATTTTTACCAGCCACACAACAGGATTTCTGGAGCTCTTCCAAAGAATACACAATTGATTCACCATATATGAACTAAGAATTTCTCTCAGATTGCAGGTAACCCATTTTTCTGAAAACCTCTCTGTATCCATCATCCCCGTATAGCAAGAACTCTTACAATGTTCAGAATAGACAACTGCCAGTGACAGAGTGCTACCCGTTTCCGCCAACCCTCCTGTTGATTTTCCTGTAACCACAGCTCTCACCTCCATCTCTCAAATCAAAATTGTCAAAATCTACAACAGTTCCTTTGAACAGAGATCCCTGCGAAATCTCTTGAATCCTTTCTTCAAAGGCAAACAATGTATCAATGAAAAACCTGGGAAATTCCAGATGTTCCATGGTCTTTGGAAACCACTCCGTACTATCACCTCCAGTACACAGGGACCACCATGTAAGGACCTCCAGCGCTTTCTATGAAGCGTTCTACACTGCTGGCTGTTCCTTTCTTGTGTTTATACCTGTATTCTAAAATTGTTTTTTGCATACTTTCACCTCCATATATCCAATCCAAACAACCCATAAGAGGCGCGGTAAGAAGGAGGAAATTGACTCTGTGGATCCGTCCTAAAAGATCTCTTTGAGAATCAATTTTTTTCCAGACGGCAATCACTTTTAAACTGCCTTGCACTGCATATTCTTTATTTTTTATTGGTAAAATGCATCCATACTCAATGTACAAGACGAAAGGACGCTGAGAATTCACGGTTGAACCATTGATAGTTCCAAGTAGTAAGGCCACTTATCTGTCCTAAGGGTTATCCTTCCAGCACCTGCATCCTCTCCTTCGTGTTTCTTTCAACTCATTCTTATACTCTTCTTGCACTTTCCCCACACATAAATTTTTTGAAAAAAACAGTGAAAATAGTGAAAAAAGGAGTCATCTTGGTGGGTGTCACTCTTGCTCCTTCTTAGAAGTTTTCTTTAGCCTCATAGAAGAAAGAAATCCAATACAGATGAAAATCTAACCCAGCAATCTGCAAAGATAGTAGTATGGCAAGAATGCGGAAGTGGTCATATTGAATCTTTTGTGCTGGGTGTGGTGTAATGAGGAGGCAATCACTTTTGTCTGATTGAATAAGGTTTATATAGATGTTGAGGAACACATCAATGAAAAGCTCCCATGCAGTTCTTTCCCGAACCTATCAATGAAAAAAGGAGTGATCTGAATGAACTTTATCTTATCCCACCCCTTGGTAAGACCCCTCTACGGATTTTTAAAAGAATGCAATGCAAGTCCCTTGGAAAAAGAAGTTTTAGATTGCGGTGCAGGAGGTAATAAACCCCCACTAGCTCTCTTTTACGAGAATGGGTATAAGACCTACGGCATTAATACATCTGATGAGCAGATAGGGTTGGCTCACAAATTCAGCAAAGAGAACAACGTGGAACTCAACATTACTAAAGGAGACATACGTGATATTCCCTTTGACAGCGAATCGTTAAGTTTTGTATACTCTATCAACACACTCTGTCATCTCTCAAAAAAAGACACTACCACCGCCATGAAGGAAATAGGGAGAGTATTAAAGCCAAACGGGTTATGTTTCATAAATTTTGTATCAGTAGATGACACATACTTTGGCCATGGACATAAAGTGGGCAAAGGAGAATTCATCCAGGAAGAGGACTGGTACCCAGGAATCATCAAGGAAGGGCACGTATGCAGCTACTACGAAGATGAGGAGCCAGACGAATACTTTCTAAACTTTGAAATCTTTCGAAAAGAGAAGAGAATAAATGAACTCATAATAGAAAAGGATCAGCATGCAGGAGGCGGGTGGCAAGCAGCAGATATTTGCTATACAGCAAAGAAAGTGATCTGATGAAGCAGGCTACATTGCAGTAGAAAAAGAGTTTGTGGGCAAAAAACCTCATACCATGCTTCGCCTCACCAATGAAGGGAGAAAAGCCTTCAAAGAGTATGTGCAGAGCATGAAAAAAGTTTTCAACGGACTATCTAAAGAATAACTCTTTCTTTATATTTTAGCATAAAATCCTCTTCAGTATAGGGGACTGTCAACTGTGGATTTCAATTTGTTACATGTGTAACATTTCCGAATTTGACTGAGAGCTGATGAAGAAAACGTAATCACCAACATTTATATGGTCACATATCCACTTATATCATGAATACAGATGACCAAAAAACTCCTGAAGAGGAAAAACTCCCTACAGGAGCTGGCATCTGTATAGGAATTATAATTGGGTTTGGATTGGGTATTCTCGTAGGGTTTGTACTGGATAGTCTAGCTCTTGGCATTGTAATTGGTGTGGGCGTAGGTATCGTTTTTGGTTATATCATCGAGAAAAAATTCAGTACTAAAATGTTCACTTTGACCAGTAGAGGCAAAATAATTATGGGATCAATCATTATCGTTTGTGCTGTGTTACTACTTTTATTTTTCAAGTATTATTTTGTCCTCATTGCCATTTATATTACTCTCTTCTTGTTGTCACCTCTCATTCTCTACTTACTATCTAAGTGGGATTGATTGGGTTATCGCCATCACGAGTCACCATCTAAGCTTAACAGGTGCCTATGGTTAGGAATTTTCATACTGAACTGTTAACCAAAAAGAAAATAAATAGAAAAGAGCAACAAGTTGTTACACGTGTAACAAAATCTGAAGTTAACCCACAAATATCACTGAATCAGAACCCCTGTCGTATAGTCTGAGGCAAAGAGGATTGTTATGGTACTCGCCTGTGAGGCTCTTACAAAGAAAGGAGCATCCTCCGCGACATAGAGATCCAAATTTGCAATCCTTACACTCGCCCTCCAAATCACTGACCTTGAACTTACGATTGTAGGAAAAAAGTTCAGGGTTTAACCAGATCTCAGCCAATGACTTTTCGCGTACGTTGCCCTCTGCAGCAGTTTCCTGCAGAGAGAGACACCCTGTAACATCGCCATTACTGCGAATTCCCAAAGCACGAATTCCTGCCGGGCACCCAGTCCACAAAGATTCTCTGAGTTTGATCTCCAGAGAGTTGTAGTAACCAAGGTTATCACCTGCTACCACACGAAGGTTACCTTCATCACGAACGCGGGCAATAAACCGTGCCAGAGACAAGCTTTCCTCTCCGCTCAAAACCATCTCTGGATGATCAGACATACGACCAGACGGCATTGCCAATTGTATTTGCCAAACATATACGCCCGATTGTAGTAGAAGCTTATATAGTCCACGTAATTCTGCCAAATTGTCTTTGTGTACAGTTGTTATTACTGCGACAGGGATTCCGTGAACTCTCAAGAGCTTGATAGCTCTCAAAACCTTCTGAAAGAGGCCCGGGCTGTTCCGCAGATTCTCGTGAGTTTCAGGGACAGCACCATCGAGACTCAGCCCAACTGCAACTTTTCCCGGCAAATTTTGTAGCTTCCTTGACAGATTATCATCAATTAATGTGCCATTGGAAACAAACTGTAAATATATGCCCTGATCGCAGATAAATTGGGCGAGAGGTTCCCAGTGATCACAGAGGAATGGCTCTCCACCAGATAAGACGATTCTACTTGTGCCAAGTGCAACCAATTGTCTTACCACAGACTTGCATTCTTCTAAATCAAGCTCACAGGCTCGAGTGCTCGAAGGTCCTGCTGAAGAGCCGCAGTGTAAACACTGAAGGTTACACCTTAACGTGATTTCCCAACCTACAATTTCAAGCTTGTACACTCTCGGAGATAGTTCCTCTATGCACGAAGAGGGTTGTGAAGTCATCACCAAAAACCCATTGTATCACACAGGAGTAGTGGGCACGTCCCCTATCTCTTGTAAGGTCACCAGTTCCCAGCTAAACCACAAAAACTGGATCATCTGGTATTTCAGGAGGCAAGAGATATACCAGAACTTCAGTCTTACGGCCTGATTTAATGAGTTCAATATCTTTTTCGTCAAGTACAACTTGTAAAAACCCGCAATCTTGGGGATATTCAATTCCAAGTGCTTTATAAATGCCTTCCTCCTGTTCGGGAGTTAGTTTTATTACCAGCTTCTTCATAAATACACCTCCTTTCATTTGAGATTGGCCGATTTCTCACACGTGTTGAATTCAGTCACTGTAAGATTTCGTTCATCTCTCTGCAATCATACTGTATGGTTACAATATAAACTTTTCGGCTTTTTATTGTCCAACCGTTGGTGGTTCTCTCATTTGTTACACGTGTAACATTTTTTTCTATTTGGTTTCTAACATTTTATATATTTAAAGAAATTTAATATCCAACACCAGAATTCTTGTTATGTAATACATCAGGGAATTCATAAGCAGCGATAAGTTTATTAGCACGTTTTCCAACTGATCAGTATGCCGTCTGACACTGTTACCATCTCCAGAAAAGAATATGAGGAGCTCATAGAGACTCTTGAGGTTTTATCAGACCAAGACCTTATGAAAAGGATAAACAAATCATTACAGGAGTTTTCTCAGGGAAAGGTATCCCTTTTGAAGAAGCCAAGAAGAGATTTAGAGATGAAAAATGACCTATTCTCTGCTTCTTTTACCGCAAGCTTTCAGAGATCTGGAGAAGTTGGATAGTTCTCTAAGAGATGAACTAATAGCTTCTATGGAAAAATCAAAAGAGCATCCTCAGTATTATGCAAGAAAATTAAAAGGTCTTACCTGTGGTCATTGAGGACTGGCAAATACAGAGTCATAGTTGAGGTTGATGATGGAAGGCAGAAAATACGCATTCATGCTGTAGGACATAGGAAGAAAGTCGATGGCTCCCCTAACACCCCTCAATGTAAACCCAAATGCTTCAGCTCATACTTCCACATTATCTTCTACAGGTTGAAATCTTCTTTCAATAGCCCGAAAACAACAATATCCACGTACTTTTCACCATCAAAAAAGGCTTTGCGTTTTACACCTTCTCTTACAAATCCCAACCTTTCAAGGAAAGCAAGAGTGACTATATTGAATTCGTAAACTTCTGTATCAAATCGGTGAACTCCCTCGTTAAAGAGATGCCTTATAAAGCATTTTAATGCATCTTTACCGTACCCCTTGCCCCGTTCTTCCCCTAGAGCATAGCGTAACCACACACAACCAGGTTGACCTTCCCAGAAATTCACCCGTACATAGCCAATGGGGTTATCTGTCTCTTTTACTACCACGATCAAGTACAACTCATCGTCAGCTTTCACAGCCCTTTTTATGTCTTCTTTCTGGCTCTCTACAGATACCTCAGCACCAGGGTATAAGGTCACCTTCTGTATATAGGGGTCTTTCTTCCACTTTACAAGTAGGGGGGCATCAGACAACTGAACCTGCCTTAAATAGACCTTGTCTCCTTCACAATACGTTGACATGCAATCACCTTATCGTGCTCTTTTACATTGAACGGTTGTACCCTTAAAACCTTTTGTTCTATTGGTTCAACACTGGCGGTTTTCACTTGTTACACGTGTAACAATTCGCATGTGACAATTCATTATTTACCTTTAAATTATAAGAAAAAATTTAGCAAAAATAATTTCCTATTATTTTGTGAATAAACGAAAGCTTTTAAGCAATTAACCGAAAGCCTTATATACTGTCCTACCTCGAAAATTTTGGAGGTGGAAAAAAATGAAGAGCCTTGTCGATGAACTAATAGGGCCACCAAGCGACTTGGCGCCCTGCGCTGTCTTGTGCACACTCTTTACTGAGTGAGCAATCCTCCAAAAGACAGGGCTTACGGACTTGGAGAGGGGGAATGATTTGTTCCTTCTCTCCGTTCCTGTATAAGGAGGTGAAAGAGTGTATGTGAGCAAGTACAATCTTATTTTGGATACACCAGAAGAAAAGAAAGTAATTTTAAACCCTCTGTCTGGTGCTATAGACATTGTAGATGAAGAGGTTATCCAATTCATCAACCAGGTTAGAACAAACAAAAATATTCAATCTGCAGAATCAGAGAGTGGACTCCTGGAGGAATGTCTTAAAAGAGGCTACCTTTTCCACGATCAAACTGAAGAGACAGAGAAACTGAAACAAGCAGCCGAAACATGGTGCAACATGGTAAAAAACCTTACCGAGCATTTCATGGTGTACGTAACCTTCGCATGTAATCTCAAGTGTACATACTGCTTTCAAAAAGATACCGCCCAGGATAAATCCTTTGTCATGAACAAAGAGATAATTGGAAGCTTGTTCAAAGCAACCAATTTCATACATGAAGAACGTGGAACAAAAGAAAGCCCTTGTTTAACCCTTTTTGGTGGTGAACCCCTAATGAAAAGAAAGAGCCAGGTTGAGGCAGTTGAAGAGATCTTGCGGAATTGTCGTGAAAATGACTACAGAGTAGATGCGGTCACAAACGGTGTTGGACTATCCTTCTACTGTGATATGCTGTCCAGATATAATGTTGAGTGTATCCAGGTCACCCTTGATGGCCCGAAAGAAGTTCATGACAAACGCAGAATCTTTGCTAATGGAAAAGGTACTTTCGACAGGATTACAAAGGGGATAGATGACGTCCTGGAAAAGGGAATCCCTGTCATAATACGGGTTAACATAGATGAAATGAATATCAAAGGTCTGCCTGGGTTAGCTCGCTTCATTACTGAGAAGGGGTGGCCAGACAAGGGGGCCAAGGTAAAACTGTGCGGCGCGAGTGAAGAAATGGAACAGTGTTTCAACGAGCCGGACAGTAGAACGTACAAGAAAGTATTCCAAGTATATAACGCTCATCCTGAAACAAAGATGATGCTGTTAAACCTCCGGTTACCGCGAATCTTTGAAACAGTGGTAAAGCACGGAAAGATGCCTTTTCCTCGGGCACAGTTTTGCTGGTCTACCTCGGGATTTTCATACAGCCTGGACTTGTTGGGTAACATATTCCCGTGTTGCTGCATTAATGCGTGCTGTGATTTTGATGGAGCACGCTATGGCACGTTCTATCCAGAATTGAAGCTTGACAGAGATACGCTTGAGGCATGGCACAGCAGAAATATTTTCAGCCTCCCTCAATGTAGAGACTGCGAAATAGCACCTTTCTGTGGAGGAGGGTGCACGAGAACAGCTTTACACTTTGGGAGAACCTTAAGAGAGGGAGCAATCTGTCCTTTGGCCATCACAGAAAAAGAGATCCAGACAGTATTCAACTACTACTATCCTCAATTAAAGGAAAGAGCAGGGATTTGAAAGATCTCGTCAACAAAAAGACAATTCATGAATTCAGAGAGATTCATCTATCGAACCCTTGACAGCCCTTGTGAGGAAATGGTTATAATTCCTTCTCTTTTATAGAAAGTTGTACATGTCCGATTACAAGAGAGGTTTCAAGATGAAGTAAGAAATAGAAAAATCTGTCATAATCGTCCTGATAACATACTCTTTTTAGAATGTATAAAGGTGCTCTCCATCTTTTAGATTAAGTCTTTTCTTACATCATCTAAATAGTAATAGTGTAGTTTTATAACAAATTGAAAAACTTTTACCCTATAATTAATCAAAAACTTTATATACTCTCCTGACGTAAGGAGCATGAGAAAAAACAGAACCTCCAGGAGGTGAAGCTATGAAATGTGTCAGCATGGAAAGCCTTGTCGACGAACTTAGTGAGGTATGCCGACAAGAAAATCTGGTACCCTGTCTTATGGTTGAACCTTCTACAAAATAACGCAACCCCACAAGAAAATCTGGTACCCTGTCTTATGGTTGCTCCTGAATGAGCAATTCTGAAAGACATTGCCACACGGACTTGGAGAATGGGAACAATCATCATTCTCATTCTCCGTTCCTGTATAAGGAGGTGGAAGAGTGCATGTGAGCAAATATAACATAATTCTGGATACACCAGAAGAAAAGAAGAATGTAATTTTAAATCCTTTGTCTGGCGCTGTAGACATTGTAGATGAAGAGGTTATTCAGTTCATTAATCGGATAAAAACTGGCGAAAATATTCAAACTGAGGAAATGAACAGCGAACTTTTGGAGGCATGTCTCGAAAAGGGATACCTTTTCCACGATCAAACTGAAGAGACAGAGAAACTGAAAAAAGCGGTCGAAAGATGGTATGACATCGTGAGAAACCTTACCGAGCGTTTCGTAGTCTATGTAACTTTTGGATGCAACCTCAAGTGTGTATATTGCGTTCAAAGGGAAACTGACCAAAACAGGGCCTATGTCATAAGCAAAGAGGTAACTGAAAGCATGTTTAGGGCAATTGATACTATACATAAGGAACGTGGAAAAAAAGAAAACCCCTCTTTGACCCTTTTTGGCGGTGAACCCTTAATGAAAAGAAAGAGCCAGGTTGAGGCAGTTGAAGAGATCTTGCGAAACTGCAGTGAAAATGACTACAAAGTGGCTATAGTAACAAACGGTGTTGAATTATCCTTCTACTGTGATATGCTGTCCAAGTATAATGTTAAGAGTCTCCAGGTCACCCTTGATGGCCCGAAAGAAGTTCATGACAAACGCAGAATCTTTGCTAATGGAAAAGGTACTTTCGACAGGATTGTTAAGGGAATAGATGACGTCTTGGAAAAGAATATCCCTGTAAGAATACGGGTTAACATAGATGAAAAGAACGTCGATAAACTGCCTCGGCTTGCTCGCTTCATTACTGAGAAGGAGTGGTTAGACAAAGGAGCTACGGTGACACTTTGTGGTGCGAGTGAAGATATCGAAGAGTGTTTCAACGAACCAAACAGTGAGATATACCAAAAAGTATTCAATATATACAACGCGCATCCTGAAACGGGGATAATGGTTTTGTCTCTGAGGATATCACAAGTCTTCCAAGAGATATTAAATCGTGGGATGTTACCTTTTCCCCAAGCACAGTTTTGCTGGTCTACTTCGAAAGTTTTATACAGCATGGATTTGTATGGGAACATATTCCCGTGCTGCTGTATGAATGCGTGCTGTAATCTGAGGGAATTAAGCTATGGTAGGTTTCATCCAAAATTGAGGCTCAATGAAGATATACTTGAGGCATGGCACTGTAGAAATATTTTCAGCCTCCCCCAATGTAGAGACTGCAAAGTAGCACCCTTCTGTGGAGGAGGGTGCACGAGAACAGCTTTACACTATGGTAAATCTCTTGAAGACGGAGTAGCCTGTCCTACAGCCATCACAGAAAAAGAGATCCAGACAGTATTCAATTATTACTACCCTCAATTGAAGGAGAGGGTAGGGATTTGAAGATTGAACATGCTTGGAAACAAAATCTTAGATCACTTTGAAAACCCCAGAAATCACGGAGAAATCCAGGAAGCTGACGGTATTGGATACGCAGGAAAACCAGCCAAGGGAATTACCATAAAAATGTCAGTTAAGGTGGAAAAAGGGGTAATCAAGGATGTCAAATTCAAAACTGCTGGATGTGCATTATCTATCGCCAGTGCCAGCATGGTAACAGAGTTGGTTAAAGATGTTGCTGTGGATGAGGCGCTTTTCCTCTCACCAGGAGATGTTTCGCAAGCATTAGGAGGAATCCCTGAAGAAAAAATGCACTGCAGCGAGTTAGCGGTGGAAGCGCTCTATAAAGCGCTCACAAATTACCGTACGAGAAGTATTAACAGTACAAACCAGGAAGGTAAATAGAAGGTGACACAATGAAAGTAGCATACATATTTACAACAACAAGAGCCCATAAAATCCTGAGCAGGATGATAATCCCCCAGTTGGAACAGGGAAGACACATGGTGGATGTTGTGGGAATGTTCTTCTTTGAGGACAATGCCTTTCTTTTGCAGAAGGGAAATGAAGTAGGAGAACGTCTAAAAATTCTGAGCGATCAAAGTGGCATGCTCTTGATGGCGTGCGATATCTGTGCTATTGAACGCAATATCCACAAGGATTTGGTTGAGGGCGCTAAAATTGGTTGTTTTCCAGACCTCTATGAAGCACTGAGTGGAGTGGAACTTGATCAGGTCATAACACTTTGATCTTCTATTTTTTTATTTTTTTATTCTTTAATGTGGGCGTGAACAGGAGGAGTTTATATGTTTGTGGATGATTTGCTTCCAACACCTACTGAAAAAACTGAAAAGCTGATAAAAAGCTTTTACGCTCATCCAAAAAAAGTGATCATATCAAAATTGTCTCTCCAAGAAAATGAAGTCAGAAAATACATCTTAACTGAATATACACGACTGGGCACAGCACCTGCTGTTGAGAAAATAAAAGAGAAATTTCAGAACTTAGATGTAGACAGCATTCTCCAAAAGTTAGATACATTAGATTTCATCTATCTAAACGCGGACAAGACCCGTATTGAGTGTTCCTACCCTTTTTCTACTGGAAAAACCATACATGAAGTGGAAATGGATGGAACAAAACTGTACTGCAATTGTGCTTTAGATGCTTTAGGAGTGCCATTCATATTTGGTAAGGACATTATAATCTCCTCTCAATGCGGCTTTACTGGAGAGCCCATCACCATCAAGATAGAAAACAAAAAAATTGTATCAAGGACTCACAGCAATATCTGGGTGTGGAATAGTTATTACCGGTGTGGTAAATCTGTTAATTCGTGCTGTAAAAGAATGCTCTTCTTCACATCAAGTACAGCCCTTGATGAATGGGTTAAAACTCATCCTGGAGAAGAAGGCGAAAGACTTGCTTTATCAGAAGCACTTTTCATCAGTAAATATCTTTTTGAATCCTTCATCTAACAGTTAGAAAATGAAAACAGAAAAAAATAAAAATGCAGTAGATTGCTGCATGTTCTAAACTACAGTCTATACAGTACCCAGGGTAAGCAGTTTGGTACTTCTGCGATGCCGGGGGGCGGACACGGTGCCGCTGGTGACCCTCCGGTTGACATGACAGGTTTTTCCCATTTCATTGGTTCACCTCCTCATACTTTCATTCAGGATACTTACGCAATCAAAGAATTTAAATTTTTCGGTGAAGAGCTTCGAAAAAAATTCTTGATTATAAATTTTACAAATAATCAAAAAGTGTTACACGTGTAACACGCTGAGAAAAGCATCAATTGGACATGTGGAAAAAAGAAATGAGAAACCCCATAGTTGCTGGACTGCACTTGAATTCGTGCAGGAAAGCTATTTTTCACCCGAAACCACAAATATACTGATATCAGCGCACTCACTTCCACTATCTGATTTGGCACAGCAATTCTCATCTGCACAGTCTACAATGACATTTTTGAGACCTGCATCGTGAACCCACTTGGTGATATCCTCCCTCTTGAATCCCATCCATATATCATGATGTCAGTTTTTAGAAACTCAAAAGTGTGCTCATCTAAATCAGTTATGACAAAAAGCTCTTCCTCATAGTTTCCCATTGATGGGCAACTTCATCGAAATACTGTTTACTCATTTTTCACTTCCTTTATTTTAGTAGTTTTTCTCTTTCATCTCTTTGTAATAAGTAGAATTTAAATAGCTATGCCTTTGTTAATAATCACTATATCCTAGAGCGTTGCTCTGTCCTGGAGCCCAGATTCAAGAGTACAACCTGTCGATGGCAGACTCGACCAGGGGCTAACCTCCCCAAGAGGGTTTTAACTTAATATTCATAAGTGTTTCTCCCCTCAACCCTATCAATGAAAGTGAATAATTATTTAAATGTCCTTCAACATACGATCTTTAATCTATTGCATATATGCATTGAAGTAATTCCGAGATGGAGTCCTAGAGATTACTTTGTAAACAAGAATCAAATGGTATGCAAATGAAGAATGAAAGTAACCCAGAAAAGCAACGTACAAGTGAATCATTCACGCAAATGAAGGAGGAAGCACTAGATGCCGAGCGCACCCGGGTAAGAAACAAGCTCACCACAACCCAGGTACGACTGCAGCATCTGCTTACATTCAGCCCGGCAGTTATCTACACGCGCGAACCGCACAGTGATTATCGAACTACATTTGTGAGTAAAAACATTAAAGATCAGATGGGTTATGAGCCTGACGAGTTTGTGGATGATCCGCAATTTTGGGTCAACCATGTTCACCCTGAAGATGCGCAGCGCATATTTGATGATTTGGGACATTTGATTGAAAAAGGACATTACACTACTGAATATCGCTTCCAGCACAAAGATGGTACTTACAGATGGGTGCGTGACAAATTGAGGATGGTCCGTGATTCTGAAGGCAACCCGCTGGAAATTGTTGGTTGCTGGATAGATATTACTGAGCGCAAAAAGATGGAAGAAGAAAAAGATGAAATCCTGCATGATCTTCAAGAACGAGTCAAAGAATTGAGCTGTTTGTATGGAATTGATGAAATTGTAAGAAAAAATTTAACAGTTGAGGAAATTTTAGAGGAAATTGTTCATATAATTCCGCCTTCCTGGCAGTATCCCGACATTACTGGATGTTATATTACGTTTGAGGATAAAGAGTATAAAACTGAGAATTTTGAAAAAAAATGGATTCAGAAAGCAGATATTGTTACTCAAGGAAAAAAGGTGGGAGCAGTACACGTGTGCTACACAGAAGAAAAACCTCCAGAAGATGAAGGTCCCTTCTTAAAAGAGGAGAGAAACCTGATTGAATCCATTGCTAAACGACTGGGAGAGATTATTGAGCGCAAGACAGCAGAAGAAGCTTTAAAAGACAGTGAGAAAAGATTCAGATTATTTTTTGAAAACGAACCTGAATACTGTTATATGGTCTCTCCCGAAGGGGAAATACAGGACATCAATAAAAGTGCTCTCAAGACTCTCGGTTACGAAAAAGAAGAAATTATTGGGAAACCACTTCTTACAACAATTTACGCACCATCGTCTCGTAAAACAGCTCAACAACTATTTGCGAAGTGGAAGAAAACTGGCAGCCTCAAAAATGAAGAATTGACCATTATCACAGAAGAGGGAAAAGAGAGAACTGTTTTGCTCAGTGTTGATTCTGTAAAAGATAGCAGTGGGAAGGTGCTCTACTCTATTTCAGTTCAAAGAGATATTACTAAACGAAAGCGAGCAGAAGAACAGCTCAAAGAGTCAGAGGAAATGTACAGAAAGCTGGTGGAAACTTCTCCAGACGCTGTAACGGTAACTGATTTAAAAGGACGCATCACTCATGTATCTCAGAAAACACTTGAACTCCACAGGGTTGAATGTGCTGATGAACTGCTGGGAAAAAGCGCTCTCACCCTTATTGCTCCAGAAGACCACGAAAAAGCTCTGGCAAACCTTCAAAGAACGTTAAATGAAGGGGCTGTACAAAATGTGGAATACACCCTGGTGAGGAAAGGTGGATCTTTCTTCATCGGGGAACTCAATGCCACCTTGATCAAAGACAGTAGAGGGAACCCAAGAGCTTTTATTGCCACTGTAAGAGACATTACTGAAAGAAAACGGGCTGAATTACAGATTAAAGCATCTCTAAGGGAAAAAGAAGTGCTCTTAAAAGAAATTCACCACAGAGTCAGAAACAACATGCAAATTATGTCCAGTCTTTTGAACCTTCAATCTGAACAGGTTAAAGACAAAGAGATACTTAACATACTAAAAGAGAGCCAGAACCGCATAAAATCCATGGCTTTAGTCCACGAGAATCTCTACCAGTCTGAAGACTTTGCGAACATTGATTTCACCCATTATATCGGGGCTCTCGTATACAACCTATACTGGTCTTATGAAGCATCTCCAGAAAAAATTGCAGTAATAACAGACATGGATATTTTACTGGGAATTGATGTTGCCATACCCTGCGGGTTGATTATTAATGAGTTGGTCTCCAATAGTTTGAAACATGCCTTTCCCGGAGATAGGAAAGGAGAAATCAGAATTGCACTTCATGAAATTGGTGAAAATGAGATTGCTCTCGTAATCAGCGACAATGGTGTTGGCATGCCAGAAGATTTTGATTTCAGGAACACGGAATCTTTAGGGTTACATTTGGTTACCATTCTGGCAGAAGATCAGCTTCAGGGTAGTATCAGCCTTGACAGATCAAGAGGGACAGAATTTCAGGTCAGGTTTAAAATACCGGCCAAAAAAAAGGTTTGACAGACGAAAATGCATTTCTTTAGTACAATCATTCATAAAGCCTTCTCATTATAGTGGTGTTCTCTTTTTGCAGGGCTTTCACGACAATACGTCCCCACTTTGAAGAGCTCTGTTGCTTTCGTGTAAGACGATTGGAATTTGCAGTGTATCGAGAAGCCCCACGTGAATGTCATGCTACTGCATCAAAGAAATTCGATTCGAAGAGGCTCCCAGCACTACCGCGCCTCATTCAATTCCATAGATGTGCCTGAATTGCAGTCCCACTTCATATCTTCATTTGAAGTGACCAGTTATGTCATCTACGTATTATGGCTCTGGCTCTGGCTTCTTCAGGTGGTCTGGTCTAACCTTCTAGAATTTTCAATATCTTTTCAAGCAGTTCAGGATTCCTCTTAAAGTATAAGAGCTCATCAACTGTTTTCACTGCTTCTCTCACGACCTCAAATCCATACTGTTTCTCTAGGCTGAGAATCTTCTCCCCATGCTTTTCGTAGAAATCCTTGTCACATTGATGCACATTCTTGCTGTACTGCTGGATTAGTTCTGTGAGTTCTCTTCCCTTTTCCTCGTCGAGGCTGTACATCTGCTGAAGGAGTTGAGAGACTGTATTGACAACATTCTTCTCAGATCTCTTGTCTTTAAAGGTGAAGAAGAGGGCAGTTCTTTGGTAGTAGCTCTCTATGAGATGCCTTTTCTTCCGCTCTTCTCTGCTCACAAATACTAGATCGTTCTCTAAGAGCTTTTCCATGTACCTGTAGATGGTGGATAGAGTTTTCTTGTCCTCGTAATCTTTGTTGAAGAGTTTGTGAATCTCTTTTATGTTGAGTTCTCCTTTTCTCAAAATGCTTAATATTCGCGAGTAATTCGGATTCTTGAAGAGCTCCAGCTGCTCGGGGTCTTTTATGACCCTAACGATCTCCTGCTTTTTCATATAATCATCTCATGATTTTACTATCTGTATGCTTTAATGATCGAAAGCTTTATAAATGTTTGCATACACAAGTATCATTAGCATGGCATGCGAATATATGCCAAGCGATAAAACAATCGCAGGAGGTTAAAAAATGCACGACCTGATGATAATGTATGAAGTTGGAAAGCAGAGAATGCAGGAATTCATAGAGCAAGCTGAAAGGAGAAGAATGGTAGAACGAGGCGCACCTGAAACAGGAGGAACCCTCGGTGGAAAGATTACACCAAACCTCACATATGACAAATACACCTGCAGTGACAAACACGTTGCGTGCACAGCCAACCCATGAAGAGTGTCTGAGGCATTTTTGATGCCTTTTCCTCTGCTGTGCCCCTTTCTTTCCTTTTTTTCTTTGATTGTTATAGAGTCAATTTTACCTTAGGTTGATGTGAAGCTTCTCCCTACATAATTGTGTATGCTGCTACAAAAGCTGCTGTAACCAGTCTCTCAAAGAACTTGGCACAATAGTATAAAAGGTATCTCCTCTCAATTCACAGTGTTATACCAGTGAAAAACAGATACCAATATTCTCTTGTGAGTAAAACGAAGATCATGAAAGCAGTTGCAGCCATGATATGGTATCGCTATGAATTGTCTTCACTCATTTTTTAGAAAAAAGGTTCACAATGTTACACGTGTAACAAATCTGGAAAAACAAAATATTGGACAATTCAGGTTTCCCAATCTTATTTTTTGGGTTAAACAAGTGTAAGATGGTATCATGAGAATCCCATTAATTTTCAGCAACTATCGGGATGAAGCAAAGAAAAAACTGAATCTGCAGAAGAGATACCAGAAAAAGTATACATAAATTCTCGGAAATTCACATCAATTCTCGGAGTTTCATACTCGTATAATCTGTGAATCCAATGATAACGTGGTCCAAAATGTCGATACAAACTACTTTACTGCACATGCAGAGTTCCCGCGTTAATAAAATGTCCTGTTCAGATGGAGTCGGATCTCCTGACGGGTGGTTGTGCACCAAAATAATGGAGGCTGCAGATGCAGCAATAGCTGGCCGGAATACATCTCTTGGGTGGACTAAAGTTGTATCCAGTGATCCAATTGAAACTGTGTGGTACCGGATTAGTCTATTCCTAGAATCCAAAAGGAGAACTTTGAACTCTTCCTGGTGTAAGTACATCATGTGCGGTCCCACCAAGGTTACCACATCATCTGTGGAGTTAATGAACGGGTGATCTTCTTCACAAAAGGAAGCAGTCCTTTTTACCAGTTCAAAGCCCGCTTTAATTTGGCATGCTTTCAAAAATTCGATTCCTTCCACCTGTAAAAGCTCTTCAATTGAAGCAGAAAACAAATCTTTAAGGTGTCCATCAAAAGTATTCAGTAATTTGGTGGCAGTCTGGGTCATTTTGCTATTATCCTCTTTGGAAACTAAAATAGCTAAAAGTTCAGTATTTGAGAGTTTATCAGCTCCGTATTTGACCAGGCGTTTTGTTGGCTTCTCAGATTTGGGCAGATTTTCTGGTTGAACTTTCTGAAGGTTATGAGAGGGTTCAAGAGGTGTTATCTCTCTTGTCTGTTCATTGGTTATTTCATCTCGGGGGATAGATTACTCAAAATTAAGTCATTACTTGAAAGGTATAACACAGGGAATTGATCTCGTTAAATGGATGAACAATAATCCATGTATGCAGTAACTTGGTAAAAAATTAAGAAAATGTTAATTTTTCTTTGAACGCACTCTACAACTATTGTTTTTCACTGTTTTTTGAAGGATTATCAAACCAGTATGTGAGAACGTGCTTTTTCCTTGGAGAGAAAACAATGTGAATATTGGTTGTATTGTAGTGTTTACTCAGGGTTTGTCGTGCAATGCTGAGAGATTCATCTGCTGAGATGAAGCCATTCCGGACAATCCAGTAAAGTGCCTTTAAATGTAAAGCCCGGATCAATCCTGGAATGGTCTTATACCGTTTTTTCATCTTTTTCGGATCTGTCTGGCGGTAGTACTCTTCTACGTGATTGCTGGTTTTAGGGATGTATGGGTTCAAAAAGTAGTTGGTGTATAGATCAACATCATCTACTAACGTTTCTATGTGTTTTTTTATACGGGAAGGAGCTTTATCCTTCATGGCGTAAACAGTTTCGAGCTTTTCTAAAAATTCTTCTTCAGTAAAAGAACAAAACACTTCACGGATGGCACTGACGAGAATAGCCAAACGAATTTTTTCTGCATTTGATAACGATTTGTCATTAAAGTAGTATTCAGCATCTTTTGTTACACGTTTTATAAAGTGAAATCCACACAACTGGTGGATTGCCTTTAACCCCTTAATAATATCTCTGTACCATTTTCTATCATCTGTTGTTACAGAGTACACGGGATGTCCTTTTAAATTCTTTTTCAAAAATCTCTTAACACGTTTTGCACTCAGTTTGTAGGATAATT
>Ga0209636_10002931_pt1 | contig 17421 bp, 14 predicted proteins | sample DeeMarSWOR152_54_FD_187464 | JGI IMG/M metagenome (GOLD analysis project Ga0209636, IMG submission 187464) | Marine sediment microbial communities from White Oak River estuary, North Carolina - WOR-1-52-54 (SPAdes) (version 2) | ecosystem: Environmental > Aquatic > Marine > Intertidal zone >...
CCTCTATATAATCATAGACCATTCTCATCGCAAGGCCTATTCCACCAATGTACTTCTTTGCGAGTTCAAGATCTAAAGGTTTTATTTCAGTTTTTTTTTCAGTTAAATTAATGATTAGTATTTGACCGCTATATCCATTCAATTATGAAACCTCTCTACTATGCTTGACTTTTAAATTCATAAGCTTATCGATGACTCAACAGGATCGAGAAAAATATAACAATTGTTATATATAAGAGTGAGGAAAAAGTGTTCTGACCTTCATCAGAGGTTTTATAAATATAATGTATTAAAAAGAGTAGAAACGCTAAATTTTCATTTTCAATCCTTTTTGGAGGGATAATATGCCTCTCTGGTTGTTAAAACGTGAGGAAGATAGAAAATTAGTAATTGAACGTGTCATGTACACGAAGAAGTATACGTTAATCTTTAACCGTGACAAGTGTGTTGGTTGCACCTTGTGCAGAGATCTCTGCCACACAGCTGCCATAACCCTTACAGAAAAACAAAATGTTGAAGGCGAAAAAGTCTCACATGCTATTGTCGATGTTGACGAGGAAAAATGTGATCACTGTGGAATGTGTGAAGCCATTTGCCCATTTGGTGCAGTAACCCATTTGCTGAATGAGCAACCTATTATTGCAGTTGTAAAAACTGAAAGCTTTCCGACTCTAATTCGCGAAGTAGAAGTTGACTTGAATAAATGTCAGAAAGACTGCACCGATTGCGCTGATGCTTGTCCACTCGAGATAATCAAGGTAGACACAAGTAAACCAGATGTAAAAATACAGACTGGATATTGTCCAACTTGCATGTGGTGCCAAGTCGCATGCCCAACTGAAGCAATTCACGTACGGAAGATTTTCAATGGCAACATAAAGATTCACCAAGAGAAATGTCCAGAGGGGTGCACAGTGTGTTTAGATGTGTGTCCTGTTAACGCTCTTCACTTAGAGGACGATGGCAATGTCTATGAGGATAATATGTACTGTGTTTACTGCGGTGCATGCGAGAAGGTCTGTCCTGAGCCTGAAGCTTTAGAGATAATTCGAACTTCGATTCGTCATACTCCTGTTAAATCCGGTGCGTGGAATAAAGCTCTTGAAAAATTGACAACAGAAAGAGGGAAAGGCAGGGAGTTTAGAGCTAAAGTATTGGCTAAAGCAGCTGAAGCATTAAAGAAAAGAACATGACTAGAAGGTGAGAGATTATGACTGAAGTTGAATCGGTTAAAATTGAAAGCCCTCGAATAGGAGTCTTTGTATGTCACTGCGGTTTGAACATTGCTGGAACAGTTGATATTGAGGAGGTTGTCAAATACGCTCGAACTCTACCAGATGTTGTATATGCTATAGACAACAGGTACACATGTGCAGATCCGGGTCAAAAAGAGATCAGAGAAGGGATTAAAGAACACAATCTGAACAGGGTTATTGTAGCCGCCTGCTCTCCTCGTATGCATGAGCCAACTTTCAGAAAGACCGTCTCAGAAGCTGGGTTAAACCCTTTTCTCTTCGAGATGGCGAATATCAGAGAGTTCTGTTCGTGGGCCCATGGAAGTAAGAAAGAAGCTGCAACCGAGAAAGCGAAAGAGATCATAAAGATGGCTGTAGCTAAGGCCCGGTTTCTGAGAGAATTAGACACATTCAAGGTTCCGGTAATAAATAAAGCAATGATTATTGGCGGAGGAGTGGCTGGAATACATGCTGCTCTTGACCTCGCAGACATGGGATATAAGGTGTATCTCGTTGAGAGGGATGAGAGCATTGGTGGGCACATGGCGCAGCTGGATAAAACATTTCCAACACTAGACTGTTCAATTTGCATTGAAGGCCCAAAGATGGTCGAGGCTTCAAGAAACCCAAACATAGAGATACTCGCTTTCACAGATGTTTTGAATGTTGACGGTTACATAGGGAACTTTAAAGTTAAACTCAGGAAAAACCCGCAATACGTTATCGCTGACAACTGCACAGGCTGCGGGGAATGCGTAGACACCTGCCCAATAGAATATCCAAATGAGTGGGAGATGAACCTTGGAACTCGGAAGGCGATATCCGTCCCATTTGCTCAAGCTGTGCCACTAATTTACACAATTAATCGTGATCACTGCATAGAATGTTACAAATGTGTTGATGCTTGTGGTGACAGACAAGCCATAGACTTCGAACAAAAACCGGAGGAAATCGAGTTAGAGGTTGGAACGATCACAGTTGCAACAGGATACGACATCTATAAACCTGAAAAAGAAGGGCTATACGGGTACACACGATACTCCAATGTAATAACTGCACTGGAGTTGGAGCGTCTCATAAATGCAGCGGGACCAACGGGTGGCGAGGTAATAAGAGCGTCAGATGGTAAACACCCGAAAACAGTTGCGTTCATACAGTGCGTTGGCTCGAGGGATGTGAATAAGTACGAGTATTGTTCTGGCTTCTGTTGCATGTACGCATTAAAGAACTCCATATTGATTAAGGAACACTGGCCAGAGATCGAAGTCTACATCTTTTACATGGATATGCGAGCGTACTTTAAAGGGTTTGAAGAATTCTACCGCAGGGCAAGAGAACTCGGAATCAACTTCGTTAGAGGTAAACCTTCAGAAATCATTGAGGACCCAAAGACTAAGAACCTCATCGTAAGAACGGTAGATACAATTCTGAATGAGCCCATAGAGTTTGAAGCTGAACTAGTGGTATTATCGACAGCAGCGGTGCCTATAAGTGGAACTAAAGAGCTTTCAAATGTACTCCACGTTACCACGGGTCCTGCTGGTTTCTTCCTTGAAAGCCATCCAAAACTTAAACCGTTAGACACGCCTGTTGATGGAATCTTTCTAGCAGGTGCTTGTCAGGGTCCAAAAGACATACCATACTCAGTATCGCAGGGTAGCGGAGCAGCAGCAAGAGCAGCTAGAATATTATCAAGTGAAAAATGGGAGATAGAACCCATTGTAGCGGTTGTTGATCCAGAAAAGTGTAAAAACGTTAAAGCGAAATGTGCTATATGTCTTAAATCATGCCCCTATAATGCACCTATAATCGAAGAGGGTAAACCTGCGCGTATAAATCCAGCAATGTGCCATGGCTGCGGAACCTGCGTGGCAGAATGCCCATCAGACGCAATAACACAGATGCACTTCACAGATGCACAGATCTTTGAGCAGATTAGAGCCGCCCTCGAAGAAAACGCTGAAAATAAGATAATGGCATTCTTGTGTAATTGGTGTAGCTATGCAGGAGCAGATTTAGCTGGAACCAGCCGGTTCGAATATCCGCCTCTAGTTCGTGCAATCCGTGTTATGTGCTCTGGAAGAGTAGACCGCGACTTTGTTCTTGAGTCTTTCAGGTTAGGTGCAGGCATGGTTCTTGTTGGTGCGTGCCATCTTCCAACGGACTGCCATTACATATCAGGAAACTGGAAGATGAAAGATCGAATGGAAGTACTTCAGAATATGTTAGAGAAGATCGGTATAAGTAAAGAAAGACTTCAAGTAGCATACATCTCCGCAGCTGAAGGACTTATCTTCTCAAAACTGATAAAAGAGATGGCACAACAAATGGAGGATATAGGTGTAGGGAAAATCAAGGCAGAAAATGAAAAAGCTAGACCAATCATCGGGAACATGCTAGCCCGTAAAGGACTAATAGAGAAAAAAACTGAATAATCTTAAAACCTTCATAAACAGATCAATTTTATACTCTTCCGCACTTCAATAATTCTTGTGAATCTATTTGAGAGATGAAGAGTTAGAAAGATACAGACAGCAACTTTTAATCGAAGGTTTTGGCCAGAAAGCACAAAAGAAACTTAAACAAGCAAAAGTGCTCGTCGCAGGTATTGGTGGGCTGGGTTGCCCCGCTTCAATTTATCTTACAGCTTCAGGCATAGGAAGTCTCACCCTTGTTGATAATGGTGAAGTTGAACTCAGTAATCTAAATAGACAAATTTTATACCATAAAGAGGATGTTGGCGAGGATAAAGTTACCTCTGCAGCTGAAAAATTACAGTTCCTTAATCCCGAAATCGAAATATTGGCAATGAAGATGAGTATTGAAGAGGTGAATGCTCAGAAACTAATTAAAGGTAAGAACGTAGTCGTAGATGGTTTAGATAATTGGAGGACTCGTTTCATCCTCAATGAAATTTGTGTTAAGGAGAAAGTCCCTTTAATTCACGCTGGGGTTTTTGCTCTTTACGGTCAAATAACTACAATATTTCCAGGTAAAGGACCATGTCTAAGATGCATAATAAAGAAGATGCCAAGCGAGAAGCAAAATCTTCCAGTATTAGGAGCAACACCTGGGGTGCTAGGGTTATTGGAGGTTTTTGAAGTAATAAAGCTGATCACTGGAATTGGTAAACCACTCATAGGAAGAGTATTATCTTTTGATGGCGAGGATACAAACATACAAATAATAAATGTGAAAAAAGATCCCGAATGTCCAGTATGTAAATACATATAAGTTAAAAATTACTTGTTCACGATTTATGAATAAAGATTAAAAGTGAACCTCTATCAATTAATTTTTAAATAAAATCTCGACTAAAATACGATAGAAATAAAAGAGGTGAAAAAATGGCTAAAGAAAACGACTATGAACTTCGAGATGGTTTATACTATAGCGAGGATCATCTTTGGGTAAAAGTTGAAAATGGTCTAGCAAGAATTGGCGTAACAGACTATGCTCAGAAAAGTTTACGTGAGGTCGTCTTCGCAGAATTACCAGAAGTTGGTTTTGAGGTGAAACATAAAGAATCTTTTGGAACATTAGAATCGGTTAAAGCAGTCTCTGATCTCATTTCACCAATTTCAGGTACAATAAAAGAAGTGAATACAAACGTCGCTGACAACCCCGAGATATTGAATAATGACCCTTATGGTGAAGGCTGGCTTATAGTCGTAGAACCAACGGATCTTGAAAATGAATTAAAGAAAAACATGGACTTTAACGCTGCAAAAGAGTGGTTAGCGAACCTTACTTAAGAAAATTGTTTCAAAGGTTCTAATCATTTTGTTAATAGCGAACTGTAACGAAGTAGATACCCTAAAAGACGCAGTATTATCCTCCTAGTAATTTTTTTAAGGTTAGAAATATAACAATTGTTATGATTTTTAAAATCGCTACGTAATTATTCAGGATCTGAGGCATAAAAATGCCTGAAAAACTCTATCCAAAATTTAAGGATGAGATATCAAAGACTCCTGGAGGAGAGAACATTAAGAGGTGTTACCAGTGTGGAACATGCAATGTCAGTTGTCCCATACGGGAAATAGATGAGAAGTATAATCCTAGAAAAATCATCCGAATGGCTTTACTTGGTATGAAAGAGAGAGTTTTATCAAGCGATTTTATTTGGCTATGCACCGCATGTTATACATGCCAAGAGAGGTGTCCTCAAGATGTACGAATTCCTGAGATGATGAACGCTATAAAGAACTTAGCAGTCAGGGAAGGATACATTCACGATTCTTTTCTCAAACAGGCTGAATTAATAGAATCAACTGGCTGGGCGCATACACTTAGCGAATTCGCTAAGAAAAAAAGGGAACAGACTGGATTACCAGCAATATTTAAAGAGTGCCCGGAAATTCGAGAGATTTTCAAAATTACCAACTTAAACAGAATTACACATGAGGAGGGCTCTGATTAAGGTGAAGTATGCTTTTTTCATTGGCTGTGCTACACCTGTGTTAACGGTGAACTATGAACTGGCAACTAGAAAAGTAGCTGAAACTCTGGGTATAGAATTGGTTGACATCACAGACTTTGCGTGCTGTGGTTTTCCTATGAAGTCTGTGAGTCAGGAAACTGCGATGTTGATGGCTGCAAGAACCCTCTCTATAGCTGAAAAACAAGGTCTCAACATTTGCACTATTTGCCCTGGATGTACAAGCATGCTCACAGAAGCCAGTAAAAAAATCGAAGAAGACCAAGAATTAAGAGAGAAAATTAATAACAAACTACAAAAAATTGATAGATCCTATGATGGTAACATTGAGGTAAAACATTTTATCCGGATTCTATATGATGAGGTTGGCATCGAAAAGTTACAGAAAAAAGTGAAGAAAAGCTTAGAAGGTTTAAAAATCGCTCCTCATTATGGTTGCCATTACACAAAACCTTCCGAAATATATGCATGTTTCGATGATCCTGAGTTACCGAAGTCTCTTGACGATCTTATATCATTTACAGGCGCTAAGAGTGTTAACTATGAAAACAAAATTCAATGCTGTGGAGGTTATGTTTTAGGAGTGGATGAAGGTGTCTCCTTCTCTCTTGCTAGTAAAAAATTGGATCATGTTAAAGCATCTAAAGCTGATGCAATAGGCTTGATATGTCCTCTCTGTAGTGTGATGTATGATAGGAATCAACGTGTGATAGAGAGACGATTAAATAAGAGTTACAATTTACCAGTTTTATTTTATCCTCAGATACTCGGGCTAGCTCTTGGTCTTGATTCTTCTGAGTTAGGTCTAGATGTGAACCGAGTGAAACCTTCATCATTATTGGAGAAGTTATAGATGCTAACTAGGTTCGATTAAGATGACTGACACTGTTAAAATCTTCAGTGACCTTAACCGAGAAGTAATAGAGAAAGGAATCTGTGGGAAGTGTGGTGGATGTGTCTCCTTCTGCTCAGCTGGAAACCTAATGGCTCTAGAAATGGCTGATAACGGGTTGCCGCGATATCTTGATGAAGATAAATGCAAAAAATGTGGAATTTGCTATCTCATTTGTCCTCAAACCAACACTTTGGATTCAGAACTTCAAGAAAAGTTTGCTTGGAGTCCACCAATAGGTCCTTATAAAAAGATAGTATCAGCTCAGACAACCATCGATGACGTGAAGGCTGTTTGTACAGATGGGGGGGTAGTAACCTCTCTTCTTCTTTACTTGTTAGAACGTAACATGATTGATGGAGCTATAGTATCAAAGAGGGAAGGTTTCAAACGGCAGGCTATGATCGCAAAAACCTCCGAGGAATTAATTGAAGCAGCTGGGTCTGGATTTTCAGGCTCTCAGCACTTAGAAGAACTTGGAGGAAAATATACTACGTATACACCCATCCTGTCAGCCATAAAGAGCTTGGAGAAGCGATATCTACATGATGTAGCTGTTGTTGGAACTCCGTGTCAGATTAACTCTATACGAAAGATGCAGTGTCTCGATATAATTCCTGCGCATCTAATTAAATACACAATTGGATTGTTTTGTATAGAAAGTTTTTCTTTTGATGACTTAGCGAGAGAAAGGCTAGAGAATAAACTTGACATTAACTTCCAAGATGTTGTTAAACTGAACATCAAGGATGACTTTCAAATTGCTCTCTCAAATGGGGTGAAAATACACGTCCCATTGGAGGAGGTAGATGAGGTAGCCCGCCCAGCATGTTTTGCTTGTCGTGACTTCAGCAATGAATACGCAGACATCTCAGTCGGAGGACTAGGTTCACCAGACAGGTACACAACAATTGTGATAAGAACAGGAACTGGTGCTGCTCTATACGACGATGCACTGAAAAGAGGCTACATTCAGGAGAGGGTAATTAAAGATATTAAAGAAGGTGAACTAGAGACCACGAGAATATTAGCCAAGATAAAAGCTTTTACAAAGAAGAAGAGAAACCGGGCAAAAATGACGCTGGAAGGATTAAAATAGGTGTCTGGTTTTGGAAGAGAAACCTGTTTTAATCATCGGTGGGGGAATCTCGGGTATTCAGGCTGCTCTAGATCTTGGCGATATGGGCATAAGAGTACATCTTGTCGAAGAGAAGCCCTGTATAGGTGGGCGGATGGCGCAACTTGATAAAACGTTTCCGACAAATGATTGCTCAATTTGTATTTTGGCACCTAAACTATCTGATTGTTTTAGACACCCAAACATAACCCTCCACACATATTCAGAGATTAAAAAGGTTAATGGTCAAAAAGGTGATTTCACAGTTAAAATTCGAAAGTATGCGAAATATGTTAAAGAAGACGAATGTATAAACTGTGGAGAATGCAACGCTAAATGCCCTGTAAAGGTTCCCGACGAGTTTGATGTGGGACTTCGAAACAGGGAAGCGATTTACCTCTATTATCTTCAAGGTGTACCCCCTGTAATGACGATAGATAGGGAACACTGTCTTTTCTTTACGAGAGGCGTCTGTAGAATATGCGAAAAATTCTGTCCAAAAGAAGCAATTGATTTTGATCAAAAAGATGAGGACGTTATTATAAATGTAAACTCGATAATCGTAGCGACAGGATTTGACCCTTTCGATCCGACCGCAATTACACAGTATGGCTATAAGAGATACAGGAATGTTGTAACCTCCATTGAATATGAAAGGTTAATATGTGCATCTGGTCCCACCGGTGGTCATCTCGAGAGACAATCGGATGGAAAACCAGCAAAAAAAATCGCTTTTATACAATGCGTTGGATCTAGAGACGTTAAAAATAATCGTTACTGCTCATCAGTTTGCTGCATGCATGCCACTAAAGAAGCAATGTTAGCTTTTGAACACGACTCTGAATTAAAATCTTACATTTTTTATATGGATCTTCGAGCTGCAGGAAAAGGCTTCCAAAAATACCTTGAACGTGGAGAACAAGAGTACAATATTTCTTACATTAGAAGCAGGATCGCAAATATAACTGAAGATCAAAATGAAAACTTAGTGATACAATATGATGATCCTGAAACATCAAAAAACAAAAAAGTTACAGTTGACTTAGCTGTATTAGCAACGAGTCTTATTCCTAGAAGTGGCGTTGAAGAATTAGCGAGGATATTAAATGTTGAACTTGACGACTATAAATTCTTTAAGACTGATCCTCTAAATCCACTAGACAGTTCTAGACCCGGAATTTATGTTTGTGGATGTTGTCGAGGACCAACAGACATACCTGAATCTGTGGCACAGGCAAGTGGAGCAGCTGAAAGAGCCGCTGAGACACTTTTTGAGGTAGTAATTACTTGAGTGAAGTTCGTGTTGGCGTTTTTGTATGTCACTGTGGCACAAACATAGGTGGTTTTTTAGATGTGCCAGAACTAGTGAAATATGCGTTGTCTCTTCCCAACGTAGCCTTCACACAAGAAAATAAGTACACATGTTCCGAAACCGGCCTAAGTGAAATAAAAAAAGCTATACTTGAAATACAGTTGAATCGTATTGTTGTTGCGTCGTGTACTCCGAGAACTCATGAACCCCTCTTCAGGTCAGCATGTAAAGAAGCAGGTTTAAACCCATTTCTTTTTCAATTCGTCAATATTCGTGATCAATGTTCTTGGGTTCACATGCATGATAAAGAAGCAGCAACAAAGAAAGCCAAAGATCTCATAAGAATGGGTGTTGCAAATGCTGTCCTACTTGAGCCCTTGGAAGAACTGAAGATTGATGTCAACCCCAAAGCTGTAGTAATCGGCGGCGGAATCTCTGGTATGACAAGTGCAATTAGCTTAGCAAACCGTGGCTTCGAAGTCAGACTAATCGAAAAAAGTGAAAAGCTGGGCGGAACTCTAAATAACCTATATAAACTCTATCCTACTCAAATAGACGCTTCAAACCTTGTCACAGCCAAAATCGGGGAGATTGAAAAAAATTCAAGAATCAAAGTCTTAACATCTTCTCAGGTTTTAGACGTTGATGGTTTTGTTGGCAATTACACAGTAAAGATAAAACAGAATAACAAAGTACAGAATTACGATGCGGGAGTAATTATCGTCGCGACAGGGGCAGATGTCTATAAACCTTCAGACTTGTATAGTTATGATGGAGAAAGGGTAATAACACAATTAGAATTAGAAAAAGCCCTAAAGAGAGGAGAGGTGAAAGCCCAGAGAATAATAATGATCCAGTGTGCGGGAGCTCGTACCAAAGAAAGACCTTATTGTTCAAAGGTTTGTTGCCCTACAGCACTGAAAAATGCTTTACTTATTAAAGAGAAAAATGACGATTCTCAACTCTACATATTATACAGAGATATGGTCACACCAGGAACCGAATTTGAGGATCTCTATGGAAAAGCTAGAGAAGCTGGAATAAATTTCATCAAATATTCACCTGAAAAAGAGCCAATTGTTGAGAATGAATCGCTTAAAGTCTATGATGAACTCTTGGGTGAAGAATTAACTTTACCTTACGACTTAGTTGTTTTGTCCACCCCAATGGTAGCACGTTCAGATTCAAAAGAACTAGCACAGAAATTGAAGGTTCCAGTTGACGAGCACGGTTTCTACCTTGAAGCTCATGTGAAACTTCGACCTGTTGACTTTGCGACAGATGGCATTTTCGTCTGTGGTTGTGCTCATTGGCCTTCAAATGTCGATGAGAGTATCTTCCAAGCCTACGGCGCATCCTCTAGAGCATCTATACCTATGTCAGTAGGCTATGTAACAACAGAGCCTCTAATTCCTGTAGTGGACGAGGAAAAATGCACCGGATGCGGTTTATGTGAAATGAACTGTCCATTCAAAGCGATTAAGATCGAAAAGAAAGAGAAAGGTAGAAAAGCCAATGTAATAGCTGCGTCGTGTAAAGGATGTGGCACATGTGGAGCAGGCTGCCCTCAGAAGGCAATAACTATGAAACACTTTACAGATGATCAGATTATCGCTCAAGTGCGAGCACTCGCAGAGGTAACATCATGACTGCTTATAATTTTGAGCCAGAGATCCTCGGTTTTTTATGTAATTGGTGTTCTTACGCAGGGGCTGATCTTGCAGGAGTGAGTAGGATACAGTATCCAACAAACATTAGAATTATAAGAGTCATGTGCTCCGCCAGGGTTGACCCAACATTTATACTTGAAGCGTTTATCCAAGGCATAGATGGAGTCATGGTACTTGGCTGCCATCTTGGAACCTGCCATTATTTGACTGGAAACTACAATACTGAGAGAAGAATGAAGACAGCAAAAAAGGTCATAAAGAAAGTGGGTTTAGACGCGGAAAGATTGTTTGTAGATTGGGTTTCCGCAGCTGAGGGCGAAAGATTCGCGACTTTTGTAAAAAAGTTCACAGATAAAATTAGAAACCTTGGTCCACTAGGTAAAGAAACAGCATTTGACAATGAGACTTTGAAATCCAGATTAGTTGCAGCCAAAGAGGCTCTCGCTCAAGATAAGATCAGATGGCTCGTTGGTAGGGAAAGAGAACTCGTTGAAGAAAAAAACGTCTTTGGAGAAAAAGTCACTCAAGAGGAATTCGACAAACTTATGCATCAAACTATAGAAAAAGAGTTTGCTAAAAGAAGAATACTGCTGTCTATTGACAAAAACGCCCTCTCTGTGAAAGAGATTGCTCAAAAACTTGGTATTCCTACAAACGTCGTTTTGAAAAATGTGATGGCTCTCGAAAGTGACGGATTGATTTCAGTCATCGGAATAGATGGAAACACTCCAAAATATCAAATAACAAGAGTCTGAAAAGATGAATCCTTCAAAAAAACGGAAAACCATAAACCCACGTAACCAGGATTCTGAAAATAAAGTTGGTTCTGTACTCGTTGTTGGGGGTGGAATCGGGGGCATTCAGGCAACGTTAGACTTAGCAGAGTCAGGTTACAAGGTATATCTGATTGATAGTTCATCTTCAATTGGCGGCATCATGGCGCAGCTGGACAAAACATTTCCAACCAATGATTGCTCCATGTGTATTCTTTCTCCAAAGTTAGTTGAATGTGGAAGACACCTTAACGTTGAGGTATTAACTTGCTCAGAAATAACTACGATCTCAGGGAAAGCGGGTAACTTTGATGTCGCTTTAAGCCAACATCCGAGATATATTGACTTGGAAAAGTGTACTGGCTGCGGGGAGTGTTCAAAGTTCTGTCCTGTGGATGCCATAGACAGGTTCAATAAAGGTTTAACCAACACGACTGCGATTCACATAGACTATCCTCAAGCTGTACCCCTCGTTTACACAATAGACCGAGAGAAATGTATAGGGTGTGGCTTATGTAAAAACGTCTGTTTAGCAGATGCTGTAAATTACTCTGATAAAGAGAGAGAAGTAAGGGTGAATGTAGGTGCTGTAATTCTAGCTCCAGGAGTCGAAGAGTTTAACCCAAACTTGAAAAGTGAATACGGTTATGGTAGATTCTTAAATGTTGTTACGAGTACGGAGTTTGAACGGATACTTAGTGCTTCTGGTCCATTTAAAGGACGGGTTGAGAGACCTTCTGATGGCGAGATCCCGCAGAAAATCGCCTTCCTACAATGTATTGGTAGTCGAGATGTTTCGTGTGGAAATGGTTATTGCTCTTCTGTTTGCTGCATGTATGCTACTAAGGAAGCTGTTATAGCTAAAGAACACATGAATCAGCTTGAGCCCACAATATTTTACATCGACATGCGGGCTTACGGTAAAGATTTTGATAAGTATATTGAGAGGAGTAAAAAAGAGTATGGTGTGAGATTTGTCAGGTGCCGGGTATCTGAGGTAATGGAGATACCTGAAAATCAAAATCTAAGAATTAAATACGAAACTGAAGATGGAGAACTTAAGCAAGAAGAATTCGACCTAGTTGTGTTATCGGTTGGTTTCACACCATCAGAGAAAGTAAAGAAACTAGCTAAAGATGTAGGTGTTAAACTAAACGAATATGGTTTCTGTGAAACACAGCCATTCAATACGATGGAAACTTCCAAACCAGGAATTTATGTATGTGGCACATTTTCATCACCTAAGGATATTCCCGAGACTGTTACTCAAGCAAGCGCTACTGCAGCTAGTGTTGGCGAAATCCTCAGTTCAGCCAGAGGAACCCTTGTAAAGGAAAAAGAATATCCGGATGAAATTCCTGTCAGAGGTCAACCTCCTAGAATTGGAGTTTTCATCTGTCATTGCGGTATAAATATCGGTGGAGTCGTCGATGTTCCAAGCGTGGTCGAGTATGCGAAGACCCTCCCTGATGTTGTTCATGCTTGTGATAACCTGTATACATGTTCATCAGACACACAGGAAATTATTAAAGAGAGAGTAAAAGAATACGGTCTAAACCGGGTAGTTGTCGCTTCATGTTCACCTCGAACTCATGAACCACTCTTCCAGGAAACGATAAGGGAGATTGGTTTAAACCGATACCTTTTTGATATGGCCAACATTCGTGATCAATGTTCTTGGGTTCACATGCATGATAAAGAAGCAGCAACAGAGAAAGCCAAAGATTTAGTGAAGATGATTGTTGCCAAAGCTCGTATTTTGGAACCTTTGAAGAGACTCAAATTAGATGTTACTCCTAGTGCACTTGTGATAGGAGGAGGGTTGGCAGGAATAACCGCTGCGTTGTCGCTAGGTGAGCAGGGCTTTGAAACTTTTCTAGTTGAGAAGAGTAAAGAGCTTGGAGGGTTTCTTCGAGAAATCCGTTACTCCATAGATGGTAAAGACACCCAAGAATATTTGAAGAAGCTTACAGAGCAAGTAAATTCAAACGGACTTATTCACGTCTTTCTCAACGCAGAAGTTGAGAGCATTGCTGGGTATGTTGGAAATTTCACCTCGACAATAGCTCAGAATATAGGGATTAAAGCAAAAAAAGAACTGAAACATGGTGTAGTAATTGTAGCTACTGGTGGGGAGGAATACCATCCAACAGAATATCTTTATAGGAAAGATCCAAATGTTTTGACGCAGTTAGAGCTTGAAAAACGTATTGCTGTTGAAGGCGAAGAGAGGTTTGGCAATGTTGTCATGATTCAATGTGTTGGATCAAGATATGATGAAAGACCATATTGTAGTAGGGTGTGTTGTGGGGAAGCTGTTAAAAACGCACTGAAAATAAAGGAGAAAGATCCTGACGCGAACGTATTTGTTCTATACAGAGACATTAGAACTTATGGTTTAATGGAAGACTTTTACAGAGAAGCTAGAGAGAATGGAGTGATTTTCATCCGGTACGATGATGATGATAAGCCAAAGATAAAAAAGGTTAAAGTTGATGGTAAAGAAGTTCTGCAAGTTACAATTTTTGAGCCAACGATAAAAGAAGACATCGAGATAGACGCTGACCTTGTTATTCTAAGCGTTGCAGTAGTACCACCTAAAGAAAACGAAGTTTTAGCAAAAATGTTGAAGGTTCCAATCAATGAGGATGGATTCTTCCTCGAGGCTCACGTTAAACTTCGACCAGTAGACTTTGCCACAGAAGGTGTTTTCGTTTGTGGAATGGCTCACTCCCCAAAAATGATCGAGGAAAGTGTTTCTCAAGCAAAAGCAGCTGTATCAAGGGCTTGCACAATTCTAGCAAAAGATACCATCGAAACTGAAGGCATTGCTGCTGAGGTAAATAGCAGCCTTTGCACTGGGTGCGGTCTTTGCGTAATGGTTTGTGCTTATAATGCTATTGAGATAGACGACGAGGAGAAGGTCGCTAAGGTGAATACTGCTCTCTGTAAGGGATGTGGAGCTTGCGCAGCGTCTTGCAGAAGTTCTGCCATCGACTTGATGGGCTATACAGATATGCAAATGTACTCGGTAATAAATGGGATTCGAGGCAGCTGAAATGAAAACCACTGGAACTACCCAGAAGACTAGTGAAGAGAAAATTTGGGAGCCAAAAATAATAGCGTTCTTATGTAATTGGTGTAGCTACGCAGGTGCGGATTTAGCTGGAATAAGCAGAATTCAATATCCTCCAAATATAAGAGTTGTCAGGGTTCCCTGTTCTGGGAGAATTAATCCTTACTTCATTATTAAAAGTCTTCAACGGGGGTGGGATGGTGTTTTGGTTTCTGGCTGCCATCCTGGAGACTGTCATTATGTTAGTGGAAATCTTGTTGCGAGAAGAAAGTTTGCTATATTGAAAGATCTAATGGAATACGTGGGCATCGAAGAGGGCAGACTGAATTTCTCATGGATATCTGCTGCGGAGGGTGAAAGATTCTCAAAAGTTGTGAAGACGGTTGTTGAGAAAGTGAAGACTTTGGGCCCAGCAAAGAGGATAGTTAAAAGGTGAGAGAATATGGCTCAGATACAAGATTCAATAAGAGAAATCGCTGAGAAACTTCTTAAAGAAAAGAAGGTTGACATCATACTTGGATACGAAAAAGGAACCTTACCACTTCGCACAACACCTTGCTTCGTGAAAAACCCTGATGACGTTGCTAAACTTGTTTGGAATGATTGCTGCGATATTCCTCTTTCCAAATACCTGATCGACATGACGCAAAAAGCTGGAGTTATAGCGAAAGGATGCGATGCCCGCTCCATAGTTGTATGCATTAATGAGAAACAGATCGATAGAGATAACGTAGTGATAATTGGTGTTCCTTGCCAAGGAATTATAGACCGAAAAAAGATAGAAGCAGAGTTAAACGGCAAGGAAATACTGGAGGCAGAAGTTACAGATGACAGAGTACTGATAAAAGGAAAGAACTTTGAGAGGACATTACAAAAAAAGAGCTACCTTTCTGACTCATGCGTGACATGTAAACATAGAAACCCACCAGTGAGTGATATAATGGTGGGCGAAAAGGTTCCAGAGCAGGATCAAAAAGAAGAGTTTGCTGAAATAATGAAAATTGAAGCTAAATCCCCAGATGAAAGATGGGCATTCTTTTCTAAAGAACTTGAGAAATGCATCAGATGTTATGCTTGTAGAAATGTTTGTCCTCTCTGTTATTGTAGTGAGTGCTTTGTTGATAAAACGATGCCATTGTGGTTCGGCAAAACAAATGATGTTTCTGATACAATGATTTACCACATCGTTCGAGCTCTTCACGTAGCAGGGAGGTGTGTTGACTGTGGGGCTTGTAGCCGGGTATGCCCCATGGATATTAATTTACGAGCCTTAACAAAAAAAATTGAAAAAATAGTTAAGGATCGCTTCAATCATGAAGCTGGGCTTTCCCTCGAAGAAACACCTCCTTTAGGAACCTTCAAGCTTGAAGATACACAAGAATTCATAATCGAATGAAGCGACATAAATGACGAAATCGAAGATTCTAGAAAAAGACAGGCTCAAAGATTTCATCGATGAGCTAAGCAAAGAAAATGAAGTCTTAGCGCCAATTAAGACAAACAACTACTTCCAGTTCAAAGAGTTATCCCAAGGTGAGGAAATAAGTTTAGACTATCAAAATACAAAACAGCCTCCAAAAGAAGTCTTCCTTCCCCAAACAGAAGTCCTATTTACGTACAGAACTGATGAAGAAGAAATTAAGATCAAAGCTAGCCCGTCACAGAAAGAGAAAAGAGTGATTTTAGGCATTCGCCCATGTGATGCTAGAGCGCTAGTATTACTTGATAGATTCTTCTCCTCTGGAGACTACAAAGACAATTTGTATTTAGAAAAACGAGAAAATACAGCAATTATTGGGCTCGCATGTAATAGTCCTCTGAGCACTTGCTTTTGTCTACCATTGGGCGGTAGTCCATTCGGTGGGGAGGGTCTAGATCTTCTTCTGAAGGATATAAATGATAAATATTTGATAGAAACCATCACAAATCAAGGAGAAAAACTAATCAAAAAAGTGAAATGGCTAAAAGACGCTACAAAAGAGGATGAGGAAAAAGCTAAAACAAAAAAAGAAGATGCTGAAAACGCTTTAAAAAATGCTTTAACAGTAAAAGGACTGAAGAACAAACTCGATTCAATGTTTGAAGCTCCCTTATGGGATCAGATACATCGGAAATGTGTAGGATGTGGTGTTTGTTCATTTTTATGTCCAACCTGTACATGCTTCGATGTCTTGGACGAAATGACACCGAGTGGAGGAAGGAGGGTAAGAATTTGGGATACTTGTCAGTTCCCACTCTTCACTAAGGAAGCATCTGGTTTCAATCCACGACCATCCAGTAAAGAGAGGATGAGACAAAGGATTATGCACAAGTTCAATTATTTTCCCAAGGACTTCGAAGTTTTCTCTTGTGTTGGTTGCGGCAGATGTATTCAAGCTTGTCCTGTAAATCTCGACATTAGAGAGGTAATTACCACAATAATGGCTAATTAACTGGTGTTCAACTATGATTAATCCTTATGTGCCAAACATTGCTATAATCAGGAAAATCATTAGCGAGAATGAAGTAAATGACATAAAAACTTTCGATCTCGTATTTACGGATCCATATGTTGCGAAGAACTTCAAATACAAACCAGGACAATTCGTAGAGATATCATTCTTTGGCGCTGGAGAGTGCCCAATTGGCATAGCCTCTTCACCTATGAACGAAGATTCCATTCAATTCACAATTAAAAAAATTGGTGTCGTAACAACAGCGATTCACAACAGTAAAGAGGGGGACAAGATCGGGGTAAGAGGTCCCTATGGAAATGGTTGGCCGATAGAAACTATGGAAGGTCACAACATTGTCATCATCGGAGGCGGCTTCGCTTTCACCACCCTCAGATCACTTGCAAAATATATTCTTCACGAGAACAACCGCGATCGGTTTAAAAAATTAACTATCATTTACGGCGCTCAGA
>Ga0209636_10002932_pt1 | contig 17420 bp, 14 predicted proteins | sample DeeMarSWOR152_54_FD_187464 | JGI IMG/M metagenome (GOLD analysis project Ga0209636, IMG submission 187464) | Marine sediment microbial communities from White Oak River estuary, North Carolina - WOR-1-52-54 (SPAdes) (version 2) | ecosystem: Environmental > Aquatic > Marine > Intertidal zone >...
TCCATCGATGGTGACGCTCCGGCGGCTATGAGATACACTGAGGCAAGGCTAGCTCCTTTGGCCACAGAGATGCTGGAGGATTTGGAGAAGGAGACGGTTGACTTTGTTCCCAATTATGATGATACCAGAAAAGAACCCACCGTTCTTCCCAGCAAATTCCCGAATTTGATCTGCAATGGTGCCTCCGGCATAGCAGTGGGAATGGCTACCAATATCCCCACTCATAACTTAAAAGAAGTGGTAGATGCGCTGGTTGCTTTAATTGGCAACCCTGAAATGGAAGATGATAAACTCTTGGACTATATATCGGGTCCTGATTTTCCTACCGGAGGAATAATTTACGGCAGAAGTGGAATAGTGGAAGCTTATAAGACCGGAAGAGGGAGAATCATCCTGCGGGCAAAAGCAAATATCGAAAAGCAAAAAAGCGGCAAGGAAAGTATAATCGTCACGGAGATACCCTATCAGATAAATAAATCCAATCTTTTGGAAAGGATCGCCCAGTTGGTCAGGGATAAGCATATTGACGGAATCTCAGATTTGAGGGATGAGTCGGATCGGGATGGGATGAGGATCGTGGTGGAACTGAAAAAAGATGCTCCCGCCGAGATCGTCTTAAATCAGCTCTTCAAACATACCCAGATGCAGACCACCTTCGGGGTGATCATGTTAGCCTTGGTGGATGGACAACCGCAGGTATTGGGCTTAAAACAACTCCTTTCCCATTTTATTGAACATCGACACGTTGTTGTCACTAAACGAACCCAGTTCGAGTTAAAGAAAGCCGAGCATCGGGCTCATATATTAGAGGGGCTTAAGATTGCTTTAGACCACATAGATGCTGTGATAAAGTTAATAAGAGCTTCCAAGACCCCAGAAGATGCGAAGAATGGTTTGATGGAAAAATTCAAGTTAAGCGAGATTCAGGCACAAGCCATTTTGGATATGCGGCTTCAGAGGCTTACTGGCCTGGAAAGAGAGAAGATTGAACAGGAATATCTGGACGTGATTAAATTGATAGAGACGCTGAAAGGGATTTTGGAGAGCAAGTCCAAGAGGATGAACATAATCAAAGAGGAGCTTTTAGAACTTAAGAAAAAATACGGGGACGAAAGAAGAACGGAAATAAGAGAGGAAGAAGAGGAGTTCACCATCGAGGATCTGATCGCGGAAGAGGATATGGTCATCACCATCACCCATTCCGGTTATATCAAGAGATTAAGCGTCAGCTCATATAAAAGGCAGAGCCGTGGAGGAAGGGGGGTAATCGGGATTGAGACCAAAGAGGAAGATTTTGTGGAGCATCTCTTCATCGCCTCCACCCATCACTACATTCTCTTCTTCACTCCCAAGGGGAGATGCTATTGGATTAAGGTGCACGAGATTCCGGTGGGAGGAAGATTGGCCAAAGGGAAGCCGGTGATTAACATGCTTGATCTGGGAGAGGAGGAGAAGATCGCCGCATTTGTGCCGGTGAGGGAGTTTGATGATGAGCATTTCGTAGTAATGTCCACCAGAAATGGCGTGATTAAAAAGACCCGGCTTTCTGCCTTTAGCAACCCCCGAAGGGGCGGCATAAATGCCATGAATATCCCGGAGAAGGATAATCTGATCGAGGCTAAGATAACCGACGGCAACTGCGATATTGTCCTGGGGACAAAAGAGGGACAGGCAATAAGGTTTCATGAGGACAAAGTTAGAGATATGGGAAGGGCGGCCTACGGTGTGAGAGGGATAACTTTGGCCAAGCATGATCTGGTGATCGGAATGGTGGTGGTAAAAAGGGACACCACTCTTTTGTCGGTTACCGAGAATGGCTACGGCAAAAGGAGCAGCATTTCAGACTATCGGGTGACCAACCGGGGGGGTAAGGGTATCATCAACATAAAAGCCACCGAAAGAAATGGCAAAGTGGTGACCATCAAAGAGGTGGTTGACGAAGATGAGTTGATGCTGATAACCCAAAAAGGGATTATAATTCGCCAACCGGTCAAGCAGATAAGTGTGATCGGTCGCAATACACAGGGGGTCAAGCTGATAAATTTAGATCCGGGTGATAGGGTGGTGGATGTGGCAAGAGTGGTCAAAAACGACGAGAACAACAGGAAGAGTCAAGAGAACGCAGGAGTCGAAACCAAAGAATAATTTGGATGTCCTTTGCCATGACCTTCTTGAAGCCAGCACCTAATTTGAATTAGGTGCTGGTTCTTTTTAACTAATGCACATGCGTCTACTTCTGACGGAAAACTACCCCGGCTTAAAGATAGCTATCCTACTTCTGCTCTTTATATTAATCCTGAAACTGATTTTGAAAGGATGGCAGAGGGTCGCCCTCTCCCGCACCGGCAAAAGGTTTAAGTTTCTTTTGACCAGATCCCCCTTTTCTGATGATTTTAGCTGGCGAGACGTCAGATATTCGATTTTGGTGATAATCGATTCGATTATTTCCATTATAATTTTGATTTGGGTAATAAATAAACTCTTTTAGATGGGGAAACGGGCAACAGTCAACGGATGAAACGGATTGAACGGAAAGAGTCTTCGCGGATAGTTGAACTGCAGAAAAAAATCAACAAAGCTGTAGTTGCTCGACTTGCGTAGCATCTTGACGACATCGAGCATAATTTCGCCCAATAAATTGGGCAACTACTAATCGAACGTTTTGCCGTAAGATTAGTTGATATGGAGAATGAAATCATTGAGAGAAAAGAACAACTAAGAAACAAAATCTGGGAACTTCTGGAACAAAAAAATGTGGCAATCTTTCCCTTGCCGGTTTTTGGCCGGATACCTAATTTTGTAGGAAGCGGTAAAGCGGCTAGTTTGGTGAGAACACTTCCGGAATGGAAAAAGGCAAAGGTTGTCTTTGCCAATCCGGATTCTGCTCAAAGGAAGATCAGAGAATTCGCCTTAAAAGAGGGAAAGACCTTAATCATGGCGTCGCCCAGGTTAAAGCATGGATTTCTGCAGATCGATCCTCAAAATGTCAGAGGCAAGGAAGAAGTTGCCTCCAGCATCAAAGGTGCATTTAAATATGGGAAACCTGTTAAAGTGATGATTAAGCCGGATTTAATCATAACAGGTTGTGTGGCAGTCGACCAGAAAAGCTGGAGATTAGGCAAAGGTGGAGGCTATGGCGACATTGAGGTCAAAAGAATCAAAGACGAATTCGGCGAAATCCCCGTCCTTACCACCATCCACCCCTTACAAATCGTCGACTTTGTCCCCCATTTAAACCACGATGCAAAAGTGGATGTCATGGTGACCCCTGAGAAAATCTATCGGATTGAAAATCGTGAATAAGTACGTCCCTTTGGTAGTTCTGCGTTTATTTGCCTAAAGAATTTTTTATTTACATTTCTGGGCGGTTTATTATATTTGTAATGGCTATGAGGAAGAGAATTTCAAAACGAAGGGATACGTATGATCCCAGCCGCAAGTTGGCCCAGGATTTTCGCGGTCTCTCAAATCGAATATTGCTCTATGCAAACCGTGGTCTCTCAAGAATTGACTTCGTGCGCGAAGTCTCGAAGATGCTTTTGGACTTTTCTGGATGCGATGTGGTGGAACTGCGGCTGACCAGACGCGAAAAATGCTACCGTTCGGAAATCACTCGTCGCCCTAAGGTCCCCTTTCGTTTTGGAATCATGTCCTGCGCACGAGATGAGGACGGCAAGATTATCCCTTGCTCTGATGAGGATTCTGGCTTGGAAAAGCTGTGCCGGGAGATTGTCCGAAAGCACTTTGACCCTTCTTTGCCCTTTTTCACCAGGAATGGAAGCTTCTTCACAAACAATACGCACGATCCCCTGACCTCCTGGCCTAAGGATCACGAGCAATCTGATGTTCGGGATATTTTAATCGGCGGTGATTACAGGTCGCTGGCCCTGATCCCGGTTGTGGTCGAGGACGAGAACATTGGGTTTCTGCAGTTAAAGAGCAAGCAAGGGAACTATTTCAGGAAAGAGGAAATAGAATTTTACGAAGGCGTGGCCCAGACCCTCGGGGTGGCGCTGGCCCTCCGGAGTGCACAGGTGGCCTTGCGCGAACGGGTTAAGGAACTGACGTGCCTGTATGGAATAGCTCAATTGGTTGAACGAGCCGGCATATCGCTGGAGGAGATTATGAAAGGTATTGTTAAGCTTCTTCCTCCGGCCTGGCTATACCCGGAGATCGCCTCTGCCAGGATCATTTTGGATAATCGTGACTACTCGACACCGGGGTTCCAAGACGGCCGTCAGAAACAGACGGCGGAGATCGTCGTGAACGGGGAGCGGCGAGGCGTTGTCGAGGTGGTCTACGCGGAAGAGAAACCGGAGCTTGACGAGGGCCCATTCCTCCGAGAGGAGCGAAACTTGATCGATACCGTAGCCAGAGAGGTGGCAATCATTCTCGAGCGGAGACGGGCCGAGGAGGACAGATCGAAGCTTCAAGATCAACTGAGGCACGCTGACCGTTTGGCTACCATCGGACAGCTCGCCTCCGGCGTAGCTCATGAACTGAATGAGCCCTTAGGTAATATCTTGGGGTTCGCCCAGCTCGCAAAGAAATGCCCGGGATTGCCCAAGCAAGCAGAACAGGACATTGAGAAAGCAGTGATCGCTTCTCTGCACGCACGGGAAGTCGTCAAAAAATTAATGTTATTCGCCCGGCGAATGCCGCCAAAGAAGACCCAGGTCAATTTGAATCAGTTGGTTGAAGAAGGGCTCTATTTCCTCGAGTCTCGGTGTACCAAAGAGGGAATAGAGCTGGTACGTTTGCTTTCATCGGACCTGCCAGAAATTACCGCCGATCCAGGGCAGTTGACTCAAGTCCTGGTCAATCTGATCGTCAACGCCATCCAGGCAATGCCGGAAGGAGGCAGGCTCACGGTTCAGACACTAACCGGAAAGGGATACATTTCGTTGATTGTGGAAGACACGGGCGTGGGTATGAGCGAGGAAGTTAAAAAGAATATATTTATTCCTTTCTTTACCACCAAGGAGGTTGACCTGGGAACAGGTTTAGGACTATCTGTGGTTCATGGAATCGTAACTTCTCACGGGGGCTCTATCAAAGTTGACAGCAAACTCGGTCGCGGTACCCAGTTTGAGGTTAAACTCCCCTTGACGGGGGCCCCAGACGTGGAGGAAGGTGACTAAGATGGTATCTTCAGCCAAGAAAGAGCGCCTCCTGGTTGTTGATGATGCCCCACAAACACTGGAAGTGCTTCAGAGAAACCTCACATCCAAGGGGTACCAGGTCTTCACTGCTGCCAGCGTGGCTGAGGCGATCAGGATTCTTGAGACTACAGCAGTTGACTTGGTCATAACTGACCTGAAAATGCCCAAAATCAGCGGGATCGATCTAATAAGGCATGTTCGGGAAAACCTTAAAGACACAGAAGTCATGATGATTACCGGTTACCCTACCATCGAAGGGGCAGTCAAGGCGATCAAGACCGGGGCTGAGGAGTATCTAACTAAACCTTTCACTGACGAGGAACTCTTTTCCGCGGTACGGCGGACGCTGGACAAACTGCACATGCGTAGGGCAGGAGAAGCCCGGTTACACCAGACGCCATCAGCCCCTTATGGTCTTATTGGTCAGTCGGAGACAATGCGCGAGGTTTTCAGTGCTATTGCCAAGACCGCATCAACTTCGGCGACCCTACTCATCTCGGGGGAAAGCGGAACGGGCAAGGAACTTGTAGCTAGAGCCGTTCACTATAGTAGTTCAAGAGCTTCAGCTCCGTTTGTCCCTGTAAACTGTGGAGGCATTCCCGAGGGACTGCTGGAGAGCGAACTTTTTGGACACGTCAAAGGGGCTTTCACCGGAGCCACCGAATCCCGTGCCGGCTTCTTCCAAACCGCTGACGGTGGTACGATCTTTCTTGATGAAATCAGCGATACGAGTCTATCCATGCAGGCAAAACTTCTCCGGGTACTCCAAGATAAAGAAGTCTATATGGTTGGAGCCACCCGTTCACGAAAAGTGGACGTGAGAATTATTGCTGCGACCAACAAGGATCTGATGAGCTTGGTGAGGAAGGGAATTTTCCGCGAAGACCTTTTCTTCCGACTCAATGTAATTACCATTTCCATGCCTCCTTTACGAGAGAGGGGCGATGATATTTTGCTGTTAGCTCATCATTTCGCAACCAAATTTGCGGAGGAATTCGGTAAGCCAACACCTCAGCTTTCCGATAACGCCCTACAAGTTCTGAGGAATTACCATTGGCCCGGTAATGTGAGAGAACTGGAGAATGTGGTCCAGCGTCTGGTGGTCATGACCGATGGGGAACTCATAGAGGTTTCCGACCTGCCTTCACTTATGCGTTTCTCAGCCCTGCGGGAAACTGGGCTCAATCGAACTCTGGCTGAAGTGGAAGCTGAATACATTCGCAACGTCCTGGCAAGTGTGGATGGCAACAAGACAAAAGCCGCAGAGATACTTGGAATTGACCGAAAGACACTGAGAGAAAAACTGAGAAAAATCTGGGGGCCGTCCTCCTCCTAACTATTCCCTGTTGGGGAAATTCTCCCCGGCGATTCAGATCTCCCCATTAGCTTTCCTAATTTTTTTCAATTAGCCAAAGTGCGAAAGCGATGCATCGGAAGTACTCGAACACCCGAATTTCGCTGATTTTCTTTGACTTAGCCCAAAGATGCTCCTCAGCGATGATGTGCCAGACTGTTGACGAATAGCCCGCAGGTTCGATTGGCACAAGATTCGCTGTATTCCTCCATGCGGATGTGAACTAAACGGTAAATAATGAAAGGAGGTCAGCACGATGACTACGATCCAGGAGATAAAAAAGCGGAAGAAGGTGAGGGTCGCAGACAAGGCGCAAAAGGTAAAAACGAAAAAAAAGGTTAGGGTCACAGATGCAAACGAAAAGACAAAAACGGCGGAGATAACTCCCATCTCAAAATACAAGGAATGGAAGTTACTGTATGCACCCTATCCGTTCAGAAATACAGGTAACAACATTTCGCCGATGACCGGCTCGCAGGACACTTTCATTGCTGAGGAGAAGGATTCGGGCAGGTACAAGGGGCTGTGCAGGAATTGCGAGAAACGTGAAAACTGCATGCTTCCGAAACCCGAAGGGGGCGTCTGGCGTTGCGAGGAATATGAATAAAAAAACCACTTGCCGTCATCTCCCATAGGCTCTTCCTGAAAGCATCGGTGTTTGATGGCAAAGCGGGTGGTTAAAAAAATAAGATATAACAAAAAGAAGTGTTGGGCAACGTGTCCTGAGGACATGGAGCAGACACAAAAAATAAAGGAGGTAACCATGAAAGCGTCTCCTGCGGACATAGAGCGCAGTCTCCGTGTCAAAGAGATAGCAAAGAAAAAACGAGCAAGTGTCTATGACAACGTAACCAGGCAATTCAACAAAGCCGCGGATTTAGAGAATCTCGACCCGAACATCCGCAAGATTCTGGCGATGACAACCAATGAGATTATCGTCCATTTTCCGGTAAGAATGGATGATGGCCGAGTCGAAATGTTCACCGGATACCGCGTTCAGCACAACAACTCGCTGGGTCCTTTCAAAGGGGGTCTCCGCTTCCATCCAGCAGTCGACATAGATGAGGTTCGGGCGTTGGCAACCTGGATGACTTGGAAGTCGGCGATAACCAATATCCCCTTTGGTGGAGCGAAGGGGGGGATTCAGTTGGATCCGTTCAAATACACGACCGGTGAGTTGGAGCGCATCACCCGCCGTTTTACCTTTGCTCTGGGTAACAATATCGGTCCGGAGTATGACATCCCCGCGCCCGACGTGAACACCACTCCCCAGATCATGGCTTGGATTCTGGACACCTATCTATCGACGATGCCACCGCACGAGCGACAGCGTTGTACCCATGTGGTCACCGGTAAGCCCATCGAATCGGGCGGCAGCCTGGGACGTGACAAGGCGACAGGACAGGGCGTAGTCTTCACCATCGAAGAATGGGCAAAGGATCGTGGCTTTGACCTACGTGGAGCTACCTACATGGTTCAGGGATTCGGAAATGTCGGTTCATGGGCGGCCCGCTTGATGAAACAGCACGAGTCGAAGCTGGTCGCTGTCGAGGACATCAGTGGGGCGATTCTCAACTCAGAAGGTATTGATCCTGACGAACTGACCGAGTATGCCAAAAATAATGGCGGAGTTATATCCGGTTATCCTAATGCCGAGCCAATTGACCACGAGACTTTTTTAGGCACGCAGGCCGACATCTTCATCCCCTCAGCACTGGAGAATCAGATCACAGCGGACACGGCCCCAGAGTTGAATGTCAAGCTTGTTGCTGAAGGAGCAAATGGTCCAACTGACCCGGACGGCGATGTGATTCTCCGAGAGAAAGGGATCGATGTAATCCCTGACATACTCTGCAATTCCGGCGGCGTGATCGTGAGCTACTTCGAATGGCTCCAGAACAAGCGAAGCGAATTCTGGGAGCTTGAAGAGGTAGACTGCAAACTGCATAAGAAGATAGTAAGTGCCTACGAAAGGGTACGTGATACGGCCAGAGAGTTCGATACCGATTGGCGCACGGCTGCCTATATTGTTGCCTTATCGTGTCTTGAGAGAGTCTACAAGGAACGCGGAATATTCCCGTAATGGCTTGACTGCGTATAAAGAAGACATCTTGCTGGATAGAAAATCACAGTAAATGATTTCTTGCCGTTGAGAGCACTGGTTGTGATGGGGCATGAGCCACAGGCGAGTGCCCTCATCACAACTGCATTCTTTTCCTTATCGGTCTACAATGAAGTTCAAACCGAAGGTCGGTCAGCTTGAGCTTCAGGAAAGATAATCTAAAAACTCTACTATGGATAATAAGTCCCACTAGACCTAAGATTTTAAGTCACGATTCCAAGGTTGCCAAGAATCCGGATTAGTTCCAGATACCCTTTCTTTTTTCTCCTGCCTCTACTCTTAATCAGCGTTGTCTCACTACAAATGTGCTTCCACCCGATTTCATAAACTTCACGTTTTTTTATTGACCGGACTCAATCATTTTGTTAAATTTATCTTCGGAGGTGAATCCCTGTTTTGACACCGGAAACCATTTTTTTTGCATCGGGGATCTGAAAGTTTGTTACTAATTCCCAATTCCGAAGGAGCAAGGAGATGAGGAAGATAATCTTTTTTTCAGTTCTGGTTTTTGGAATGGTTTGTCTGACCCCTAAAGCGTATCCTGCTTATGAATTCGGTAAAACCCTGGAGAAGCCAGAGTGGGGTATGATAGAATGGAGCAGTGCCGCCCTTCCTAAAGGCTTCTGGTATCCCAGTTTTGAATTTTTATATGTTCACGCCGAAAGCTATTTTCGAGAGGGCAAAGAGATGGATTTTCCCGGAGGACGCGACTCCACCGTCTATATCGCAGGTGCCAGATTAATTTATGGGCTGTCGAATAAACTTAATCTTGGCATTTTTATTCCGTTTATGGTGGACCAGAGAGTAGATAGCGGGATGTATGGAACAAAGGTCAGGCTAATCTCAGGGGTCTCAAATTTCGGGGATGTTCAGTTCTGGTTAAAATATCATTTCATAGATAGATATTTCTGGTCAATTGCAAGCGAAGTGGGAACTACTTTACCTACGGGCAGACCTCACAACAAGGTCTCGTCCAAAGAGGCTGCCACAGGCGATGGTCAGACAGATTTGAATTTGGCTTTAAACGGGGACATTTTGCTCACCGAGGAAAGCTTCATCAAATTAGGCGGTCGCTTTGTCTACCAATTTAAGAGGACCTACCGAGAAGAGGGTAGTGAATTGGTTGATGAAAAACTGGGAAATTCGTTTGGCATGGATGCGGGATTTGTTAAAAATTTCAAAAACATGGGGGTTGGGGGGACCCTCCGGTATACCTTTTGGCAAGCCACCAAAATGGATAAAGTAGTGGTAACTCCTTATGGCGACCTGTTCGGTCTGTTTCTACAACTTTCTTTAGGCGACCTGTCACCGGAAAAACATGGAAAGCTGGACTTTACGCTTCATTTTCCCATAACCGGCAAAAACGCTTCAGCCACCTATAAGCTTGGTATCAACTTGAAGACCATCTTCAGATGATAAGATTAGAAGGTTAAGACAAGTATTGTTAATTTTGCCTCTCTTGTTGGTAACGCACTCATCGTGAACAGACACCCTGTTTCTTACCGATTATTCTGATTTCAGGATTTTTTTTGTTGACAAATATATCTTTTTAGGTAAAATGATATGGGGGCCTAAATGTTCGCAAAGGATTGTTAATGAATTTGTAAAAATTGGCGAAAATAGATATAATGATGGGTTGACTCTTCGACTTCACTCAGAGTCAACCTTGAGCGTAGTCGAAGGGTTGAAAGGACGATTTGAGCGATCAAGATATAATTCTTAAAGGCATTGATATTCACAAGAGCTTTCCAACTGGTGCGGGAAGGCTTCACGTATTAAAGGGAGTGGACATCGGAGTCAAGAAAGGCGAGATCGTGGCGGTGGTAGGTGCATCCGGGGTGGGAAAGAGCACCCTGCTTCACATTCTGGGAGCTCTGGATAGACCTACCCAAGGAAGGGTGAATTTGAATTCGACCGACGTCTTCTCCTTAAGCGATAGGGAACTGGCGCACTTTAGAAATAAGACCATTGGATTTGTGTTCCAGTTCCATCATCTTTTGCCGGAGTTTTCTGCTTTGGAGAACGTGATGATGCCCAAGCTTATCGCGGGTGAGGAGCAAAACTTAATTAGAGAGAAAGCCTTGGATCTACTTTCGGAGGTGGGGCTTTCCGACCGAGCGGATCATAAACCGGGAGAGCTCTCTGGAGGAGAACAACAAAGAGTGGCAGTGGCGCGCGCCTTGATCAATGATCCCCAGGTTGTGATTGCAGATGAGCCTTGGGGCAATCTGGATAAAGCTACCGGGGAGGAGTTGTATGATCTGATAAGTGAGCTTAATCAAAAAAAGGGACAAAACTTTATCATCGCCACCCATAATCAGCTTCTGGCTCAAAGGGCTCATAGAATTATAGCTTTAGTCGAGGGGAAAGCGGTGCCGTATTCACAATAAATTCAAAATTTAAAAAGCAAAAATAAAAATTCCAGCTCAAAATTTAAAATTCGATGACAACAGAACGACGTTAGTTTTTTGATTGAATTTTTAAATTTTTCATTTTCATTTTTCAGTTATTATGTTGTGTCAAGATTGTGGGAAAAAAGAAGCCACGGTTCACCTGACTCAGGTTATCAATGATGAGAAGGTGGAATTGCATCTGTGTCGGGAATGTGCGGAGAAGAGGAGGTTTCACACCCCCTTTGAGGAGGGGGTTCCCTTCCCCTTGGCGGAGTTTTTAGCCAGCATGCTGGATCAAAGTCTGATTAAGAAACCCAGTAAGGTTTCCGATAAAAAATGCCCCACCTGCGGAATGTATTTTTCCGATTTTAGCAAGACCGGACGCTTGGGGTGCGGAAACTGTTACGCCACCTTCAGAAGTCAGCTTAATGATCTTTTGAGAAAGATTCATGGTTCCACCAAGCATCAGGGCAAAGTTCCCCACATGCCCGGCGATGTGATGAAGTCCTTAAGGGAGGAAAGAAAGTTACAAGAGGAATTAAAGAAAGCTGTAGAGGAAGAGGATTTCGAAAAAGCGGCTCAATTGAGAGACAGGATTAAGACTTTAAGCAATAAGAAATGAACACCCTAAGGGGCAATAAATGTAAGATTGTCTCCAGGGTGCACAATGTAAAATCTCAAATTTACATTAACAACTCAGCAAAAACCCAAAAGGATTTTCGTGGCAGAATGATTTTTAGTTTTCACTTTTTAATTTACTTTCCCCCTTTGACCGTCTCAAGGTTTGGGTTTTGGTTGTTGAGTTAAGGAATGAACCTATGTTTGAGGATATGGCGAAAAGACCTGCAGTTTGGCTTTCCGGAGAGGATTCCACTTCACAGATCGTTCTCTCCTCCAGAATCAGGTTGGCTCGAAACATATCTAATTGTTCCTTCCCTTCAAAAGCAGATACCGACAACAGAGAAAAGGTCTTATCCTTCATTAAGTCCGCCATTGATAAAAGCCCCGTTCTAAATCGAGGCATGTTTGTAAAATGCAGCCAACTGGATGATCTGGATAGAAACTTCTTACTGGAAAGGCACTTAATCAGCCTTGAATTTAGACATTGCAGGGATTCTTCAGCCCTTTTTATAGGCGGCCAAGAACGGGTAAGCATCATGATCAACGAGGAGGATCACTTAAGAGTTCAGGCTTTGCAATCGGGTCTAAATATAAGGGATGCCTACCAGATAGCGGCTAAGATCGATGAGGAGCTGGCAAAGTCTCTGGAGTTTGCTTTCGATCTGGGCTTCGGTTATCTTACTTCATGTCCCACCAATGTTGGGACCGGAATGCGGGCCTCGGTTCTGATTCATCTACCGGGATTGGCTCTGACCAGAGAGATTGAGAATGTGATCTCTGAGATTAGTAAGTTGGGGTTGGCGGTAAGGGGATTTTATGGGGAGGGGTCGGATGTCTTGGGAAGTCTGTTTCAGGTCTCCAATCAGACCACCTTGGGTCGTTCCGAAGACGATATTATGGAAAGCTTAGAGGGAGTCACCCAACGGATAATCGGATACGAGGAAAATGCACGTGATCGGCTTTTTAAAGATGCTAAAAACCAGATCGAAGATAAAATCTGGCGGGCTTATGGAATTTTAAAATTTGCCCGGACTTTAACCTCCGAAGAAGTCTTAAACCTGCTCTCCGCCATTCGATTAGGGATTGGAAAGGGAACGGTGAAAAGGGTAACTCTTTCTCAGATAAATGAGATTCTGGCCTTTTCCCAGCCAGCCCATCTTCAGAAGTATTTCAACAAAAAGATGGACCCCGGTGAAAGGGATAGGGTGAGGGCGGAGTTGGTTAGATCAAAATTGGGTGGGGAAAAGTGACCAATTTTGTGAAAAGAAAACGGCTTTTCATTCAAATAAACTTTGACTTTTTGGGGTTTGTTGCGTAGCTTATAAAGGAAGTAAGCTATGGTGGGGAGAGGGGAGTGAATTTGATTCAGATCGGGCGATGTTTTTCGTCTGTCTTTTAACTTTGGGAAATAGAATGGAGGTTCTTCGATGAACGAGATGTTTACAGAAAGAGCCCGAAAAGTCATAGAGTATGCCCGAGATGAGGCAGTAAGGCTCAGACATGATTATATCGGTACGGAACATCTCTTGTTGGGTCTATTGCGCTTGGGCGAAGGGAAAGCCATAGAGATCTTGACTAATATTGGCATAGACTTAAACGAGCTGAAGCAGTCGGTTGAGGATGTGGTTCAACCTTCTGGCGGCACTCTGACCATGGGTCAGCTACCCCTTACTGCCAGGGCAAAAAAGCTACTGGAGGTCTCCGGGCAGGAGGCCAGAAGTTTAAGGTCTAAAGATATCGATACAGAATATATTCTTTTGGCCATGTTGAGGGACGAGGAAGGGGTGGCGGCTCAGGTTCTCTCTATGTATGATGTCGACTATAAAGAAGTTTATGAGGAGCTGAAGAATATTCAAAGCGGGAAGCCCTCCTCCTACGCTAGAAAAAGGAAGAAAAGCAAAACCCCTGCCTTGGATCATTTCGGTCGGGATTTGACAGAGTTGGCTCGAAAAGGGAAATTGGATCCCATCATTGGAAGGGATAGTGAAATAGAAAGGGTTTCCCAGATTCTTTCGCGAAGAAAGAAAAATAATCCGGTCTTAATTGGCGAGCCCGGGGTGGGCAAGACCGCCATCGCCGAAGGTTTAGCTCAAAGAATAGTTGCGAGCAAGGTTCCCCAGACCTTGGAAAACAAAAGGATAGTCTGTCTGGATATGGCCTCACTGGTGGCGGGAACCAAATACCGGGGGCAGTTCGAGGAGAGGATGAAGGCAGTGATGAATGAGATCACAAACTCAAAGGATGTGATCCTCTTCATCGATGAATTGCACACCATCGTGGGTGCTGGAGGTGCAGAAGGATCCTTGGATGCTTCCAACATATTTAAACCTTCCCTGTCGCGAGGGGAAATCCAATGTGTCGGCGCCACCACGTTGAATGAATACCGGAAATATGTTGAAAAAGATGGAGCGCTGGAGCGGCGTTTCCAGACAATTATGATTGATCCGCCTTCCACGGAGGATACCACAAATATTCTCAAAGGGTTGAGAAGCAGATACGAGGAACATCACAAGATAAAAATTTCCGATGAGGCTATCGAGACTGCGGTGAAATTGTCTGATAGGTACATCACCGGCAAGTTTCAGCCGGATAAAGCCATCGACGCAATAGATGAAGCTGGCTCTCGGGCACATTTAGCCACCTGCACTCGCCCAGAAACCTTTGACAAAATCGAGCAAGAGATAAAACGCATACAGAAGGAGAAGGATAAGGCGGTCAAGAATCAAGAATTTGAAAAGGCGGCCCAGCTGCGGGATGAGCTGAAATTCAAACGGCAAGAGCTGGAGCAGATGAAAAGAGATTGGGACGAGGGGAAGAGTCGAGAGATGGTCACCTTAAGCGAGGAGGATGTGGCCATAGTGGTTTCTAAGATGACCGGCATTCCCCTGTTTAAATTGGAAGAGAAGGAGTCCAAGAAGCTTTTGAGGATGGAGGAGGAGCTGAAAAAGAGAATCGTGGGACAGCAGGAAGCCATAGCTTCCATTTCCAGAGCCATTCGGCGTAACCGGGCTGGTCTGGGGGATCCCCGAAGACCCATTGGCTCTTTTATCTTCTTGGGTCCCACCGGAGTGGGGAAAACCGAGTTGGGTCGGGCTTTAGCCGCCTCTTTGTTTGAGGACGAAAACTCCCTGGTCCGAATCGATATGTCAGAGTATATGGAGAAGTTCTCCGTCTCTCGGCTAATCGGTGCCCCTCCCGGTTATGTGGGATATGAAGAAGGCGGACAATTGACCGAAAAGGTAAGAAGGAAGCCTTATTCGGTGGTCCTTTTGGACGAGATCGAAAAGGCTCATCCTGACGTTTTCAACATCCTTCTGCAAATGTTCGACGACGGGTCTCTGACCGACAGCTTTGGCAGAAGGGTCGATTTCAGAAATACCGTGGTCATAATGACATCAAATTTAGGGGCCCGGGAGATCAAAGGAGGAAAAACTCTGGGCTTTCAGAAGAGTGGTTTGCAGTCGTCTTACGAGCAGATGAAACAAAAACTCCTGGAGGAGACCAGGAAAACCTTCAATCCAGAGTTCTTGAATCGAATTGACGAGATCATCATATTCCACGCTTTGGGCATAGAGGAGATTTTGCAGATAATAGATATACTCTTGTCTGATGTGGCGAAGAGGTTGGCAGACAAAGGCATCTCTTTCAATCTAACCTTAGAGGCAAAGAAGTTTTTGGCGGATAAAGGTTACAATCCGACCTTCGGCGCCCGTCCTCTAAAAAGGGCAATCCAGAAGTTTTTGGAGGATCCTCTGGCCGAGGAGATCTTGAGAGGGCAGTTTGCCGGCGATTGCGACGTAACCGTGGATAAGAAGGAAGGGGAGGATAAGCTCTCCTTTGTCATCAATGTAAGGGGGACGAAAAAAAGCGAGACCACCAAAGAAAAATCTTTGACTTAGAGAAAAATTTCACTTGCGCAGATAAGAAAAGTTCATTATCTTATTAAACCCAAAATTGCAAGGGCAATATTTGGGTTTAATTTTGAATGAGAAGGATTAAAGTCCCCAAGTTAGATGGAAGGAAGGTAGAATCTTATGGCACACAAGAAAGGAGTAGGGAGTTCCAGGAACGGCAGAGATTCCCACGGGCAGAGACTGGGAGTGAAAAGGTATGGTGGAGAGGCGGTTTTGGCTGGCACCATTCTGGTGAGGCAAAGGGGAACAAAAATTCATCCGGGTTTGAACGTGGGGATGGGGAGGGACGACTCCCTTTTTGCCTTGGTGGATGGGGTGGTCAAGTTTGAACCCAAGGGAAAGACTAAAAAGGTGGTCAGCGTCTATTAAACCCGTTAAACACATCCCGCAAATATTCTTTTTACTTTCTACCCCAAATGTGGTCGGATTGGAAAGATAAGGTGTGTTAGGTTCGCCATCTCTCTCCGAAGCGAAAATACTTACACTGCGATTACCATTGCGTCAAATTCGGCAGTCTGCAAAAATCATAGAGAAATATGAGTTGGTGGGAGAATGGTTCAATGATTCACCATAAAAGGAGAAGTATATTATGGGACTCACCACTTTAAAGGTTGAGGTTGGCAACCCTGCCGCTCCGGAGATAGTTGAAGCCGTAGAATTTTTGATTGATTCAGGAGCTATCCACTCTGTGGTTCCGACTCCCATTCTAGAAAAGCTGGGGATCAAACCACTGACCGAAGAAGAATTTAGATTAGCAAATGGCGAAACCATAGTCAGAAAAAAAGGGGTGGCTCTTTTCAAATATGAGAAGAGGATTGGCGGAGCAGATGTTATTTTTGGTGAAGCTGGGGATAGCAATCTTTTAGGTGCATTTACACTGGAAGCCCTCGGTTTGATGTTGGATCCTTTGAAACGGGAATTGAAGCCAATCCCTATGATGCTGGCACGAATTCTGTGTCTTGAGACTGGATATAAGGAATAGCAGACTTCAATTTGGCTGGTTGTTGGCCACCTTTTTAGATGCATCGGCATTAGGATTCATCCTGCAGGACTGATCCTGAAGGAAATGCCGATGCTCAAGGGGAGAGGAAGGCATGAGTGATATTTATTTGAAACTCGCCATTGCAAACATAAAGGATCCACAACGTCAAAAAGAGCTCTCTTTTCTGGTGGACACAGGGGCAAGTAGAGCGTGGATTTCCCAAGAGATAGCAGATGCTGTGGGAATAGAGAAGACGGGAACGGTTCCCCTTGAATTAGCAGATGGGAGCATCAAAGAGCTTCCCTACGGTTTGTGTCTTTTCATCTATGATGGGGAGATGGTTGCGGGCAATGTCGTTATCGGTCCGCCTGGGTGTGAACCGCTGGTTGGTACGCACGTGCTTCAAGACTTCCGGGTGATTGTTGATCTTGAAAAACATGAAATTACTCGGGGCCGAGCTATGCGAGCGAAGTGAATTGACCACTAATAGATTATATTGGAGAATAGCAATATGCCCAGTGAAGATATTGTAGGTCTGTTACCTGTCATGTTCATTTTTCTGGTTACTTTTGCTGGGATGTTCATCGTTATCAAGAAACGATGGATAAACAAAAAGCCTACCATATATAGTGCCCAATTTACCGCTCAAAACATTTATATGCAATTTCAGAATCGGCAAAAGAAAAATGCAACAGAGCATGTACAATACCAGAAGGAAGAAAAAAAACAAAACAGTGACGGCGATGATATTAACCGTTTTTCCCAAAGTATGGATGAGGAAATTAGTGGATAGCAGCGGGCATCATCCATTTGTTCTCTGAAAACCAATAAATATCTTTAGTCTATGAACAATATAGTTCTGATCTTGAGCG
>Ga0209636_10002933_pt1 | contig 17420 bp, 16 predicted proteins | sample DeeMarSWOR152_54_FD_187464 | JGI IMG/M metagenome (GOLD analysis project Ga0209636, IMG submission 187464) | Marine sediment microbial communities from White Oak River estuary, North Carolina - WOR-1-52-54 (SPAdes) (version 2) | ecosystem: Environmental > Aquatic > Marine > Intertidal zone >...
CCGCTGCGCCATTTCACGGTCAAGCATGAACAGCCCGCCACTGGCATCGCCCATGAGCTTGAGCTTCTGCACCACTTGGTCTGCGGATGCTTCCTCCTCAACCTGCTCGGTGACGAACCACTGGAGGAAGATTTCCGTGGCGTGGTCTCGTTCCGCAACGGCTAGGTTGACGAGGTCGTTGATCAGGCCGGTAACCTTCTGCTCGTGCTGGTATGTGCTTTCGAACACATCGAGGGGCGAAGACCATTCGGTTGGCGGTTTATCCACCTGTTGTAGCGTCACGCGGCCGCCGCGATCATTAATGAAGTCGTAAAACTTCATCGCATGTACCAGCTCTTCCTGTGCCTGAACGCGCATCCAGTTGGCAAAGCCAGGAAGGCTGATCGACTGGAAGTAGGCGGACATCGATAGGTAGAGGTACGAGGAGTACAGCTCCGCATTCAACTGCTTACCCAGGGCGGCCTGTATGTTTTCCTTTAACATATTCATTCTCCCTTCCAGAGCCCGTGGATATTGCAGTACTCACGCGCGGTGATCTTCTCCGCCTTGACATCAAAGGTTGCTTCAGGGGCAATTCCTGGCTTCAGGAACTGACGGTAGGCCTTTCCGTCGGCGATGACCTCGATCCATTCGATGTAGTGCTTCTCCTCCATGGGATGGGCAATGCTTCCCACCTTTACCTTGGCCTCATCAGCGGTTTTTTCCACCACCGGGACATGCTTCTCCCGGGCTGCATCTACCGTGTTCTCGACGAAGAGCTTCATCGGCTGGCCACAGCATATGAGCTCCCCCTGGCCTTCGTGGAGTACCTCCACGATGTTCCCACACACTTCACATTTGTAAATCTGTAATCTCTCAGTCATTGTTTCTCCTCCTCTCTCCTGTTTTTTTCCTTTTTTCCCCTTTAATCTCATGCTCAAGCCAGTCGGCCATCGCGATGGAAAATTGATGTCGGGTATGACAGGTGGCACATGAGCCCATGCTTCCATTGGGGTTTAACCGACCAACACCCTGATTGGGCTACCCGGAGATAACGGAAAACACCACCTCGTCCACATTCAAAGCCCCTCTAAGACTGCGGAACCGATCCTCTCATCTAAGATGCCTTTATCTTCAGAGCCACTCCTTGGCCCAACATCTCGCACTTGTCAAATTTCTCCCCAATGGGAATAAATTTCACCTGAAGATCTTCCACCACTTCCATCCCCGCGGCCTGAAGGTCGGCTGCGAGCGTCTTCGTAGCCCCTGCGCCCCACCCATAGGAACCGAATACGGCAGCTATCCTCCCCTTTGGACGGAGCCCTTTAATGTAGGTGGAAAATTCGGCAACCGTTGGAAAGAGGCCATTGTTGAGGGTGGGCGAACCAAGCAATAAACCTCGAGCTTCCAGCAACTCCTTAACAATGTCTGATTTGTCTGAGTTACTCAATCGGTATATCTTGGCTGGGATCCCTTCCTCCGTTAGGCCTCTATAGATTGCCATGGCCATTTTCTCCGTGCTGCCCCACATGGTGTCATATACGATGAGGGCTCTTTTCTCCGTCTCCCCCTTCGCCCAGCTTTCATACGTGGCCACCAGTTGGGGGATATGCTTTCTCCAAATAAGGCCGTGGCTTGGCCCGATCATCTCGATTTCTATTCCTTTTACGGCCTCGAGGGCTTTTAAGACCTGTGCACCGTATGGCATAACGATATTGGCGTAGTACTTGGCTAGTTCAGGTCGGATGATATCCCATCCCAACTCATCATCAAAACGCTCACTGGTAGCAATGTGCTGGCCGAAAGCGTCGTTGGGAAGAAGGACCTTGTCCTCCTTTACGTAGGTCACCATGGAATCTGGCCAATGGACCATGGGAACCTCCACAAAGGTCAGGGTCTTCTCCCCCAGTTCGAGCACATCCCCTGTTTTCATAACCTTAAAGGGGATTTCCTCCCCGTAATGCTGCTTCAGCTCTTCTTCGGCCCTGGGACTGCACAATATCTCTACCCTTGGCAGAGTTTCCCTGATGAGGGGTAAGGATCCGGAGTGATCCATCTCGACATGATTTATGACCAGGTAGTCTATCGTTTCCGGAGCTATTATATTGCTTATCCTTGCGAGCATCTCTTCGAAGAAAGGGGCTTTGACGGTATCCACCAGCGCTATTTTCTTCCCGATAACCAGATATGCGTTGTAGGTGGTACCCTTGTGAGTGCTGTAACCATGGAAATCCCTGATGTGCCAGTCTATGGCACCAACCCAATAAACCCCTTGTTTAAGCTCTACTGTCATCTCTGACTCCCTCGAAATGAGTATTATTCCCTTTCTCAAAATCGGTATGAGGCGAGCTCCATGCGGGTAGAGGCCCATCCTCCGGCTTTTTGGCCTGAGTATGAGGAGTAGGAGTAGCTATTATAGGCGTACGACTCGCCGACAAATGCCATCAGGATGCTCTTCTCAGTCCTCGATCCCTTCAATTTCATCATCAATCCTCTTCTCTGGGCCCACCCTGAACTTCTTTTCTGCACTGTGGACATACCCCGATGAATTCCAGCCGACTTCCGATGATTTCGTAATCGGTTACCTCACGGAGAGCATTCTCAATGGTAGTGAGTGGCCCTATATGAACGTCTTCCATACCGCCGCACCGTATGCAGCGAACATGATAGTGGTCTCTTGCATTGCCATCGAACCGTTTCTGAGTACCTACCAACTCAAGTTTCCGAATCATGCCGTATTCGGATAAGATCTCTAAGTTACGGTAAACGGTACCCAGGCTAATCCGTGGCAATCGCTGACGCGCCATTTCGTATACTTCGTCGGCACTTGGGTGGGATTCAAGCTTTCTTAACTCTTCGAGGATGACCCTCCGCTGTCGGGTCATCATGAATTTTCGAGGGGTAGACAATCCGTCACCTTATTTAGTAATAGTTATTAATATGAAATTTATCGGCAAATCATTTCCCTGTCAAGATCCCCCTCGAAAATTTCTCCTCACCTCCTTCGCCTTGATTAGGCGTGGCGTATTCCCTCGTTTTCCCGGATTAATATCTTCTTCATGACTGATGCACCCTTTGGGTTTTCATACATCGGCTTTCAATTCCATTCTCCTGCTGTAATGTGTGCTTGCCAGGATGTTACGCCACACTATCATCATACTAAACCGGATCGGTGAGGAGTAAATAAGGTAATTCCCGTATTTTCCATGGAAAAATACGGTATTTTGATAACAACTAAATAGTCCTCTGTCAGTTGGCAATCGAACACCATATAGAGATCCCCCGACTAGTCAAGATGGTCTCTTAAAAAGTGAAACTCCCCGCCCACAGGGCGGGCTTATGGGGCACTTGCCGGTCAAAATTCGATGGCAAAGGAAAAAGCTCTAAATTCAAGGCGCGCAAATCCTGAGGAATGAGGCGTACTTACCGTACGCTGCAGTGACGAAGGATGCAGCGACAACGCAGCCCTTCGGCTTTGCTCAGGGCCGTGAGCATGTCTAACGGAAGTTGGACTTTTTACGAAGCCATCAATCAAGTACCTCCTTCAACTGGAAAACTCACGGAATATTTAAGATTAAAAAGTCTGGAGTTTCCTTAATATTTGGAGAAAACCGTTGTCCTTGAGCGTAAATTGCTGAAGAGGTGGGGTACCCATCGAGGGTGAGCAGGGCTTGTCCTGAGCGGAGCCGAAGGAAAGGGGAAAGCCGGCCCTTTAGAGGCTGGAAGGGGTAAGTATTCCCCACCTGCGAACCCTGAAAGAAGCGAAAGGACGAGGAGTTTTCACTTATGAAAAAGAGAATTCTCCCCATAATCAATAGGTTACAAAAGTATCCTCCATAAAACCTAGGAAACTTCAGGAAAAAAGTGGGTATTTTCTTCAAGAATCCTCTAGGGAATAGTGGTGATTGATATCAAGAGGCTACGGAATAGAGCTTTGGGGGCTGCGAGGAGGGAAAAACCTTGGCGAAGGGGGTGCACTTGAAAAATGGGAATGGGGAGATTCTCCGTAATAGATGCAAGACGATATTCCCTTTATGACCCATTGAATGAGAGATAATCCCTGAATGAGAGATTATCCTCTTCTTATATGCCAATGGCATTTCGGTACATTTGAGCCGCCCCAAAGGAGCTCCGGACAAATGGACCCGATGACACTTCCAGGAACCCCATACTTTCCCCCAGTGCTTTGTAGCCCTCGAACTCCTCGGGATGCAGGTATCGGATTACGGGGTGGTGTTGTTTTGAGGGTTGCAGATATTGCCCTAGGGTTAACAGCCTACAACCGATATCCAATAGGTCTTGCATAACCCGAATCACCTCGGATTCCCTCTCTCCCAAACCCAACATCAGTCCCGATTTCGTGAGCATGGATGCGTTCCTTGATCGAACCCCTTGAAGCACATCCAAGGAGCGCCGGTAATCGGCTTGCGGTCGTACTCGGGGGTAAAGCCGAGGGATGGTTTCCACGTTGTGGTTGAGAACAGCGGGCGGGGTGGAAAGGATGGTTTCCAAAGAGGAGGGATTTCCCAGGAAGTCGGGAATCAACAATTCTACCACAGTTTTAGGTCGTTGTTCCTTAATTGTATGAACGGTTTTGGCGAAGTGTTTTGCTCCTCCATCCGGCAGGTCGTCTCGTGTAACCGAGGTGATGACTACATACTCCAAACCCAATTGTTCAGCGGCAAAGGCCACCCTTTGCGGTTCTTCCTCATCCAAAGGAGCAGGGTTTCCATGGGTTACAGCACAGAAATGGCAATTTCGGGAACATATATTGCCCATGATCATAAAGGTCGCTGTTCGCCTCGAGAAACATTCCGGCAGATTTGGGCAGTGGGCTTCCTGACATACGGTATGAAGCTGGGTTTCCTTGAGCAATGCGGAGACCTTCTGAATATTCGGTCCCAGCGATATCCGTTTTTTCAACCAGGGCGGTTTGGGCATTTTTCCCATATCCCTTAATCCGTTTGATTTGTCCGATAGGTCCTTTTGTTCAAACCCTTGGGATTTCCTGATGAGTGGGGCAACCCCCTTTTTACATCTTCCATATCGATTCTTGCCAATTCTATATCGAATACCTGTTGAAAATATCGAAAGACGCCATCTCTTACTCGATGTTGAGCGGGCTCTTTTCCGAGAAGCTCCTTAAGGGAGGTGATTTGGATTCCCTCAAGCCCGCAGGGTGTAATGAGGGAATAATGGTACATGTTGGGTGACACGTTAAGAGAGAAGCCATGATAAGTTACCCACCTCGTAATGGCCACTCCGATGGAGCCGATCTTGGAATCCCTCACCCAGACCCCTCGGTTTAATCTATTCCTTGTACCTTCAATCCCGAAGTCCCCTAAGGTCCTGATAAGGACTTCCTCAAGGTTGTAGACGTACCATGATACATTCCGTTTCCAATTCTTTAAGTTTACAATGGGATAGCCGACAATCTGACCGGGGCCATGATAGGTTGCTTCACCGCCTCTCTCGACGTGATAGATATTGATCCCCTCAGCGCTTAAAACTTCCGGAGAAGCTTGAATGTGTTGGTACTTTCCCCTCCGGCCTAGGGTGATTACAGGGTTATGCTCCAAGAGGATCAGGATATCCGGAAAGTCTGTTTTGACCTTGGCGGCCACGACTTCCCTTTGGAAATTCCATGCCCTCCGGTATTCGATGAGATCGATGTCAATTACATATCCCCTTCGGCTGAAGTTCACTATATCCATTGACACCGTGATCGATTTATCATGAGTGAATTCCATTGAGCCTGTTTGGGATATCATTTCCGGTTGGAGGTCAGTTCCCTCCTTTATTAAGGTGGCCCTCGATGACGATATCTTTCCCCAATCTCCTCGTTTTCATCCCAGAAATCCCGAGGGCCTCATGTAGGTCCCTGATTTCCAGGTTTCCTACGGCCTCAATTCCCTCACCGATAAATTTTGGAGCCATTATGAGCACAATCTTATCCGCCAGCCTTTCCCTGAGCAGAGAAGTGATGATCTTAGCCCCGCCTTCAACTAATACAGAGGTTATTCCCATGCGGCCCAATTTCTCGAGGAGGTCCTTCAGATCCACCTCTCCCCGGTGATTTTTCGCCGCCCATACGATTTCTGCTCCTACGTTTTTCAGTCCTTGGGCTTTCCCTCGATTCGCCTTCTCCGTCGCCACGATAATCGTTTTGTTTTCCCCTTCGGCATTGAGGACTTTGGCGGTCAGGGGAATACGCAATCCGCTGTCAATGATGATGCGCCGAGGATTTTTTCCTTTTACCAGACGTACGGTGAGCCTGGGATCATCTACGAGGATGGTGCCAATGCCGACGAGAACCCCATCGTGAATAGATCGCAATGTATGGGCTAACCTTAAGGCCTCTGGTGAGCTGAGCCATTGGGAGCGTCCCTCCTTGGTTGCAATCCTTCCGTCCAGGGATTGAGCAAATTTCAGGGTGACGAGGGGTATTCCCGTTTGCATATATTTGAAATAAGCTTCATTGATCTCCCGACACCGTTCCTCCAAAACGCCCACCTCGACTTTGATCCCATTATCTCGGAGAATCTGAATACCTTTTCCGTTCACCCTTGGGTTCGGATCAGGTGTCCCGACCACAACCCGGCTCATTCCGGCTTCTATGAGGGCATCCACACAGGGGGGCGTCAATCCGTGGTGGCAGCAGGGCTCAAGGGTTACATACATCGAAGCGCCCTTCACATCCCCCGGGGTATTCCTCAGGGCAATGACCTCTGCATGGGCTTCCCCGTATCTTCTATGGTAGCCCTTGCCCAGGATCTTTCCTTCCTTTACCACCAGGGCCCCCACCATGGGGTTCGGGCTGGTTTTGCCCAATCCTCTTCGAGCTAGTATCAAGGCCTTCTGCATGAAGAATTCATCTTCCACGTTGAATATCCTCGGGGATATCGAGAATACCCCTTAACCCATGGTTTTTAAAATAGTAATAGAAACGAAAAGGGGTTGCAATACATATTTGAGGGGAGCCATCCTGAAAATAATTGAGGGGTTTTCAATCCCCATATCAACCGGGTTAAGCCCCACTCCGAGCTTAGAATCATTCCCAGGCCTGTCGGCAAGGGAGACAATACCTGAATGGGATATAAAGTATCCTGAAGGGTCCAAGAGATCGAGGGAAACATCGAGTACTCCATGGCTGTCCGACTTAATTGCAATATACAATGATAACATTTTACCGCAGGAAAATTCGGCATGAGATCCTCATAAACCTCTCCATGCGTTAAGGGAAAAGGTTTCCCACGGGGGAAAGATCGCATGTAATAATAAGGGTTTTATTACCGAGCGGTGGATCCTGTGTGCTGGAGAAGTCATCAAACGTGTTAAATGAGTGATGGGATATCGCCATGAGAATAGTATTAACGTTTTCTCATACGATTTATTCGGCATTTTTCATTCGATACATTGATAGGAAATTCTTTACTATTAGCCATATTTTTATTTGAAAAAAGAATGGATTTTGTTATAGTTAATTACCAAATATTGGGCCTCATAGTAAAGAAAGTAAACATAAGGATGGGAGGGAGAGATGAAACACAAATCAAAAGACATTATCGAAATGGTTAAGGCGGGGTTCACGGACAAACAGATCATGAAGGAATTAGGAATACAGACCAAAGCCTCTCTGAAGAAGATGTATTTTGACGCATTGGTTGAAGGCGGAAAGATCAAAGCCATTATTACGGAAAGGGAGAAAAAGAAAAGGCAAAAAAAGACGAAAGTCCTCACCATAGGAAAGAGGGGGACTATTGCTCTCAGTCGTCTCGTGTTGATCGATCAATTTAAGTTTAAAAGTGGGGATAAGTTCACGGTATCCAAGAGGAGGGATAGTATTATCTTAAAAAAAGTATAACCGAAGCATTTTCCCCCATTTGTATTTTCGAGACTCAATTTTCTTTGTCCACATATTGTTACACCGAAATGAAGGGTAGATATCCCTCATTGGGTTCAACATTGTTTACATGAAATTGTCCCTCATGAAATACTTACACGTTTTTTTAGCGGGGCAGAGAACGGTATGTGTCTTTTTCGACGGGCCTCTTGAAGTCGGGTGAAGCAGCGGCAGCGAGGTGGCCATTCAATCAGATGAGTATCACCACTATGCGTGATTGTTTACTTTGTCGAGGAGTAGTGCTTTCGCCAAATCCCTGCCCGTAGAGGTTTTAAAGTTAACCTCGACCACTTCATTAATCTTTTCCTGCTCTTTACCAGTTGCCTCCTCTAAATTCACCAAGGAATCGGCTTCCCAGAGTATTTGGAAGTTGAGTGTTTGAATATGTCCAGGGCTATGGTGGTGGGCTATGAGATCACAAACCTCATCTATCATTTCCCTATCCGCCCCTATCTTTTCCAATATGTTTCGGGCGATGGGAGGGCCCTCGAGCTCTTGGTAATTCCCTGCAGTGCTGTTGTACTTCCTCTCCGCCTCACGGATCCCAATATCATGGAGGTAAGAGGCGGCTATGACAACGGTTGGGTCGCCCCCCTCACCATGGAAAATCTCCTCGGCAAATCGGACCACCCTATTGGCGTGATTGATGCGTTTACGGTCCTTTCCAAAAACCTTTCTCATCTCCGAGGCTATCCTGTCCCTGAAAAAATCCCGCCTTTTTTCTTTACTTCTCCGGAAGGTTTCCCACACACTGTTCAGCATAGGTACACCACTCGACACATCCAAAATCGATTTTAGGATTGGTAACGCGGGCTCCACAGGATTTGCACCCTCGCCGGATATCGTCCTTAAAAAATTCGATCTTCTTTCCACATCGAGGGCAGGAAACATCGAAAATATCTTCTGGTTTCCAGTACCTTCGATCTTGCCCCGGACACTTCATGATAGCCGCTCCCCATGAGGTTCTTTCTTTTTTATCGTAACGCGATTATTCCAATCCATCCTTGACCTAAGTCAAAGAAGATGTTCCGGCAGGGTTTTGCTGAAATTTTTCTTGATTTTCTATCGTAAAGATGGTTAAATCCAGCGGTGTAAGTTGTAAGGAGTTTTTCAAGGATCACCAATAAAGACCGTATAAACACCATGGTATCATGCGGCTTTATATCAGACCGGAAAGCCATTACAACTTACCAAAGAATTTTTGTGGGAAGGGGGTGAGTTGTAATGGCCAGAGGCCAGGTTAAATGGTTCAGCGAGAAGAAGGGCTTTGGGTTCATCACTCGGGAAGATGGGGATGACATATTCGTCCATTATTCCGCCATTAAGAAAGAAGGATTTAAAACCCTTCATGAGGGGGATGAAGTCGAATTTGAAATCTCTGAGGGTGAAAAGGGTCTTCAAGCCACCAATGTAACGGTAGTGGAATGAGAGAAGAGGAGTAATATTACTAAGAGACCCCGGGGTTCATTTTTTCCCCGGGGTCTCTTGGTTCATGAAAGGGGCGAAATGCCTCGTGAGATTTTTATTCGGTGAAATTGTATCCCCCCTACCGGGAAGTTGACTTTCAATGAAGTTTCCTCTATCCTTGTGACAATTGATCTTGCTTTTTCGGAGGGAATATCAATGAAGGAAAACAACCATGAGGGGCTGGGAAAGGATAACTCCGAAGAGGTACCTATCTTCTCTGATCGGGACTTGGAAGACTACCTGAAAGTCGAGGAAGAATACTCGAATGGAGAAGAAACGGCAACGGAACCGGATTCATCTCCCCAAACCCTCGCTTCCCTAAAAAGGCAGAGACGTTCAAGGCGATCCTTTATACTCGTGACCCTCCTCTGTTTCGGCTTGGGGATCGTAGTCGTGGCGGCCTTCTTCTTTATGAAGCCGGAGGTAAGAAAGCCCCAGATCGTTGCCAAGCAGATGAAGCGCCCCATTCCGCCCAATGAGAGGGAAGAGGAGCCGAAGATTCTAGGGGTCGTTGAAAAGAAGGAAGCGGAGGAGAAACCATTGGAGGGCGGCATACCGGAGGGGGAGGAATTGATTGTGCCGAAGCCCCCGGAGACTCCGCTGGTAAGCCGTGAAAGGAGTGCAGAGAAGAAGGTTATCATTATCGGAGGCACGGAGGTACTGGAGGGAGAGGAAGGGGAAAGAGTCACCGAGACCGAGGAGAAAGTGTCCGATAGTGAGAGAAAACCGGAAGTGAAACCCCAGTTCGTAAAGTCTGAGACGCCCAAGATCCGGGCCAAGCCCGAGGAGAAACTTCCCATAGGCAGATTTACCATTAACGTAGGGTCATTCAGGGAAAGGGTGAGGGCTGAACGGGTGGCGAAGGAATTGGAGGAGAAGGGTTACAAGGCCTTTGTTGCGGAGGCCACTATCTCCAAAAAGGGAACTTGGTATCGGGTCTCAGTTGGCCGATTCCCCTCTCGGGGAGAGGCCCAGGCCTTTGCCCAGGTATTAAAAGAGAAGGAGGGGATAGATTCCTTCGTGAGAGAGTTAAAAGAAGCGAAAAGGTAGTGGCATTACCATATGTGAGTACCTTTCCATTTCCGTTATCCATTGTCCATCCCCCAATGGCTTCAGATAATCTTCTGGGACTCGTTCGAACACACGTATTTCGCTTTGGCTTATGCTCCATAGAGGCCATTTTTGTATCCTGATTCCGTTTTGAGATCGAGGATGATACGGGCGGCAATTTTAGCCGCCTTGCAACAAACCCCGGGGCACCCTTCGGGTTCATGTCCACCCGCTGCTAGAAATGCTTCTTTCCCCTCTTCTTCATCGAGTTTGAAGGTCCTGCCGTAGAGGATTTTATGTATTTCAGCACAGATCGTATGGCCGATCTTCTCCTTAAACTTCAGGTACATATCGCCAGCGGGAATCATTGCTTTTCTATACTGTTCTGTATCCTCGATGGACTCCCTGCCGACTATTTGGCAAATCGCCATAATACCCCCTATCAAGGCACCGCACGTCTCCCCTTTTCTGGCTATTCCTCCAGAGAGGGCACTTGCAGCCTTCAATGCTCCTTCATCCCTTAGATTTAGCCTTTCCTGCAGAGCTGCAAGAACGGACTGGCTTCAACCACCATGGTTCATTTCATACTGCAACGCCAGTTGCCCGATTTCCTCGATAAACTTTCCTCTCTCTTCGTCCATGTTAATCCCCCTTGTCAGCCGATGCACAGGAAATCTCACTTTTCCAGTAAAAACCAGATCACCCTCCAGCCGATGACGTATTCCTCTGTCCTCAAGGGCTCAGTGATTGTCGCCAATATACCACAAACCACAATAATCCTCCAACCACGAGCGGGTATTTCCTATATCGCTTAAGCAATGCTCATACAGATTCCCATGGACTATCACCTTTGCACATTGTATAGTTTTTTGATACAACCCCTCTTTTTGATACAACCCTTCGTTTTTATACAACCCTTCTATGAGGCATGGGAAAGGAGGTTCCATGAAGTTCGAAGCTGTCCAAAAAGAGACCGTTATTCTCGACCCGAAGAACAACATGGCGCGTAGGTCCATTATGAGCGAGATACGGAAGGATCCACTTACCGGGAGAAACTCCCGAATTTCCCACTTCATGGCACTCAAATGGGATAAGCCCGATTTTGAAAAACTCGTTGCCGAAACCGAGGCGTGGTGTCCCTTTTGCCCGGACAATGTCATGAAGGTAACCCCTTGCTTCCCAGAAGAGATCTTACCCGAAGGGCGGATTATTTCAGACGATATGGTTCTTTTCCCCAATATAGCTCCATACGATAGCATCAGCGCCGTGGCAACTATGGGGAGTCTTCATTTCATCCCCATGAGGGAGATTACCTCTGAGCGCATCGCACAAGCCTTCCGCCTCGCCATGGAGTTCTTTCGGAAAGTCCACAGTACAGGACATCCTGAGTCGATCTATCACATCATCAACTGGAACTACATGCCCGCTTCAGGGAGTTCCTTGATACATCCACATCTGCAGGTGTTTGCCACCTCTGTTGCACCTAACCTTATGCGAGAGGAATTAGAGGCAGCCCAAACGTATTTGAGGACCAACGGCACTAACTACTGGGACGATTTGGTAAAGGCTGAAGAGGCCAGCGGCGAACGCTACCTGGGAAGAATTGGCCGTACAACCTGGCTCACCGCCTATGCCCCTATGGGAGTGGCTGGAGATGTACTGTCCGTGGTAGATTGCGTCCAATCGACTACCGAGCTTACGGACGATGATCTGTCAGACCTATCCGTGGGGCTCACCAAGGCCATGGCGGCCTATGATAAAATGGGGATCTATAACTTCAATATGAATTTTTTCACCGGCGCTGAAGGAGATGAATATGCACGAGTGCATCTTCTCTTCTCGCCTCGAGCTTTCTTAAATCAGGTCCTCGGTTCTTCCGACGTAGCTGCACTTCGGAACCTCTTCAACGAGACCATTTGCATGGCCTTTCCTGAGGAGATAAGTGTAATGCTGAAGCCTGAATTCTGACGATGCATAATAATTCTTGGTCCGGATTTTTCATCATAGAATGGTGATGGCTTCGTAAAAAGTCCAACTTCCTTTCGACATGCCGTTCGACAAGCTCACGGTCCTGAGCAAGGTCGAAGGGCTGCGTTGCACTGCATCCTTCGTCACTGCAGCATACTGTAAGTACGCCTCATTCCTCAGGATTTGCGCGCCTTGAATTTGGAGCTTTTTACTTTGCCATCAAATTTGGACTTTTTTCGAGGTCATCAATGGTAACAGGCAAATATTGTTGTCGGAAACGTAAGGGGATTGCCCTTCTTTCGGGGGCATTGGGGAGAGGGTTCAGTAGTAACTCGATATCATCAGCACTCACACCAAAGTTTTCTCAAGGCCTTTTTTCTGGATGGTCACACCTTCCAGGGATGATAGTAATCGTTAACACACGCTCCGGTTTTCTTTGAAAACTGATCCACAAATGGCCTCCTGCTTCGGGCAAAGTGGCAAAGGTGAGGGGGGAGTTAGGTGTTTCTTGTCCTGAGAAACTGTGGATGGCAAGGGTAGCTGGGGCCTTGAGATTGGAGAGGCAGTTATGATACTGAGTAGAATATCCTCCCTCAATGGATGATGTAAAATTGATCAAATTCGTAAAAATCTTTGCGAACGGTCTTCAGCGTATAACCATTACCCCTTCGGCGTGGATTTTCCCACTCTCGTCCTGGCGAGATCCCAACAGTAATCGTAAAGGTGGAGGCCTTTGCTGGCCGCGATGATCTCGCCATCCTCCACCCCGATTTCCTTGGCCATATATTCCTTGAGCATTTGAATGGCCGCCAAGTTGGAGGGAAATCCAGCCCAGAGGTCCCAGGATCTGAAATAGGGCATGAAGTGTAGCTTTCCGTATCGAACCCGTGTATCGATTCCACGAAGACATTGAGGGTCGTCCAAGAAGATAGAGGCCGCATTTCCAACAGCCATATAGGCCTGATTCGTGTTGAATCCGTCCTCCCTGTACATATTGATGACTTCGGAAATCTGTTTCTCCAGGTCTTCCCCATAGGTGTAGCTCTCCAAATCCGATTTATTCGAGGTGATGAGCTTTTCCAGGTAGCCCTCGATATACTTCATATCGGTAGGAGGTGGCACCCCAACTCCGGGGGGAATATCCGGGATGAGCGGCCGAGTAGAGGGGAATGTAATCTTTATTACGATAAAATCGTACTCAAGCCTTTTCTGTCCCTTAAAACTCCCCCTGTCTATTGTGTATTCGTAGCCCTTTTCGAATATATTATAGATGCATTGAAACCAAGCATCCGGGAGATCCCGGGCCTGAATGTACTCGAAACGGAAGCCCATCAATTTCTCCTTCTCGTTGATACAATCCACCCGGTGTTGAGTTATGGAATCCTTCAGGACTTGGAATCTTGGAACTAGTCTTATGATGATTTATGCGTACGGAGGCCGATGAAACGATGAAGTACTCGGGCAAACTCGCCTAAGGTCTCCGTGAACCCTGAAGGATGAATCCCACGGTGGGCACGAACCACTTCCCCAGATAATCAGCAATGAGGACCGAAAGATTGGCCATCAATACCACACTGGGCTTTTCCAAAAGACGACCGAGCTCGACCCCGAAGGCCTCAACGTAGTTCTCATCTTCCTTGTATTTCTTGGGGCCTTTACCATCGAAGTCTACCCCGATCTTCTCCATTTCCTTTTGAATTCGGCTTGTTAATCGATTCAAAAGGGGTTTTTTCTTTGCCTCGTTGTCCAGATATTTATTCAAACAGAAACCTACGAAGAAGATCAAGATATTTTCAACCTCCGCAAAGATCCGGAAGGTATTGAGCTCACCATATCTCTCCATCAATGCCTGGTAGTCTTCACCGTGGATCCGGAGCCAATCATTATATCCCTTGTCCAGATTCCACATCCGCTTTTCCTTCAAGGGATCCTTGGCCTCATTGAGCATCAGTATAGCGTAGACAAGCTTTCTCCCCTCATCGATGAGAAACTCGCCCAAGAGCTCGACTTCCCTGGTGAATACCCTATCTTGACCGGACATCTTCTCCTCCATAGATTAAGCCTCATCATACTCTAAAAAGGGGAATTGGTAAAACATTTTTTTCATATCTATGGGTAATTGATGGATCCAAGCTCATTCGATATCCCTGATTGGGCAGAAGGTGATACATTTGTCTCAGTTTTCGGGGAATCTGGAGGCATTGTTGAAATCGCCGGAAATGTCGCGAATCCACTTTGAAGATTCCTTCCTCATTTTTATAATCGAACACCCTTGTCCCTTCGCTTCAGTGCTTCAAAGGTGACCTTTTCGGGGTTCCCAGACGGGGAATACTTACCTCTTTCGGCCTCTAAAGGGCCGGCTTCCCCTCTCCGCTCACCCTCGATGGGTACCCCACCTTTTCAGCAATTTACGCTCAGGGACAACGGTGTTCTTAAAAAATTCAGGAAACAGCAGAGGTTCAAAGATTGGAATGAAGTGGCGCTTTGGCGCTCCTTGTAGCGAAACGGACTTTAAAATGGTCGAAGCAATATTTTGAGCAGTGAAGATTGACTTTTTCAGAGATCTCATTTTTTTATCTTGACAAAAAAAGGGGTATGTTTTAGGATTCTTGTGCTAATTATCACATATTATCTCGTGACTGATAGTTTTCCCTGCGAAGAGACTAAAACGAGTCACGGGTGTCTTTTTTTATTTTCCATCCGAAATAATGCGGAGGTAAATGGTCGGTTATTTTACATCCAGAGGGGAGCACATTCCTTAATAAGGCATGTCGCTTGAACACTTTATTTAAAGGAGGTAATGCTTATGGCTGTTGAGAAAAGGTACCCCGTTCCCTCGGATCTCGAGATCGCTCAGGAAACGGCATTAAAGCCTATCACGGAGATCGCCGAGATCTGTGGAATCACAGACGATGAATTAGAACCCTATGGTAAGTATATGGCAAAGGTCAACCTGAGCATCCTCGACAGGCTCAAGGACAGGCCAAGCGGCAAGTTCATCACCGTAACGGCCATCACCCCAACCCCGCTGGGTGAAGGGAAGACCGTGACAAACCTGGGCCTCGGGCAGGCCATGTACAAGGTACTCCAAAAGCAGGGGAAGCTCTCCATCAACTGCCTACGCGAGCCCTCTAAAGGACCCACGTTTGGGATCAAGGGAGGAGCATGCGGAGGAGGATATTCCCAGGTGCTTCCTATGGAGAATATCAATCTCCACTTCACGGGTGATATTCACGCCGTGGAGACGGCCCATAACATCTTCAATGCGGCGATGGATGCCCACATCCTCCACGGGAATAAGCTCAACATCGATATCCACAATATCAACTTGCGGCGCTGCATGGATTTGAACGAGAGGGCCCTTCGCAATATTGTCCTGGGGCTCGGTGGGAGATTGGATGGAGTTCCTCGGGAGGGTGGATTCGACATCACCGTGGCCTCGGAGACCGCTGCGGTTCATGCCTTGACCACTGGGCTTAAGGACCTCCGGCAGAGGCTGGGGAGGATGGTCTGTGGGTTCACAAAGGATGGGAAACCGGTAACGGCGGAGGATCTGAAAGTGGCAGGGGCCATGACTGTTCTCTTGAAGGATTCCATCAAGCCCAACCTCGTCCAGTCCACGGAAAATCATCCGGTATTCGACCACGGCTTTCCCTTTGCCAATGTCGCCCATGGTAACAATTCTGTCCTTGCGAATATGGTGGCCCTCAAATTGGCCGATTATGTGGTTACCGAGAGCGGCTTCGGCGCTGATTGTGGTGCGGAGAAGCTCTTCAACGTAGTCTGCCGCCAGAGTGGCCTCAAACTGGACTGCGTAGTCATTACCTGCTCCATCAGAGCCCTCAAAATGCACGGCGGGGCCTATGAGTTCAGAGCCGGTCAGCCTTATAACAGGGAGGCCGCGGAAAAGGAGAATATCCCCGCTCTTGAGAAAGGGGCAGAAAACCTGAAAGTGCACATCGAGAATATGCTCAAGTTTGGGGTGCCGGTGGTGGTAACCATCAACACGTTCACGGCTGATACGGATAAAGAGATAAAGTTCCTCATGAAATACTCTAAGGACTGCGGTGCCTTGGATGCCGTTCCCATCGAGGCATGGTCTAAAGGGGGAGATGGCTGCATCGAGGCTGCGGAGGCGGTGATCAAGGCCTGCGATCAACCCAGCAAGTTCAAACTCCTCTATCCCGACGATATGCCCATTAAGGAGAAGATTGAGACCGTAGCCAGGGAGATTTATCGTGCCGACGGAGTTGATTACACGCCCCTTGCCGAGCAGAAGATTAAGCTCTATACGGATCTGGGCTGGGGAAAACTCTCCCTCAACATGGCCAAGACACACCTCTCCCTCTCCCATGACCCGAATTGGAAAGGGGTGCCGAAAAATTATCGAGTTCCCATCAGGGATATCCGGGCATCTGTGGGAGCCGGGTTCCTCTATCCAATGCTTGGGGAAATGAGGACCATGCCGGGGTTGCCCTCTCAGCCGGCCTTCTGGCCTGTGGATATCGACGAAAATGGGATAACCAAGGGACTGTTCTGATCCTGCGTTGAGTTTATGGGTTACCATTGAGATGATGGGGGGCATTTGAATATAATTGTAAGGGGAAACTAAAGGGTCTTTATGTCTAAATGTGCTATCACCTTTCGTCCAAGCGGAAGGAAGGTAGAGGTTGAGAGTGAGGAAAATATATTAGAGGCAGCCATAGCGGCGGGAGTCCATATCAACGCCTCCTGTGGCGGAAGCGGTACGTGTGGTAAATGCAAAGTTAAGATAGTCCAGGGGAAGACACGTTCTCCTCAAAATCCAAAGCTCTCCAAGCGGGAGTTTGATAAGGGGTACCGGCTCGCCTGTAACACCTCGTGCCTGAGCGACTTGGAGGTGGAGATTCCCCTTGAATCCCAGGTCGACGCATCGGTACTGAGGCTGAAACGCGAGGGAAGGTACCTTCTTTCTCCCCGGGACATTGATCAACTGGTTGAGGGTTGGGAGATCGACCCCGCCGTCTTCAAGCGGTACGTAGAGCTTGATCCCCCTACGTTGGACGACAACATA
>Ga0209636_10002934_pt1 | contig 17420 bp, 16 predicted proteins | sample DeeMarSWOR152_54_FD_187464 | JGI IMG/M metagenome (GOLD analysis project Ga0209636, IMG submission 187464) | Marine sediment microbial communities from White Oak River estuary, North Carolina - WOR-1-52-54 (SPAdes) (version 2) | ecosystem: Environmental > Aquatic > Marine > Intertidal zone >...
ACTGAAGTACGTCTTGAATTCACTGCCAACCATGACGTTCGGTGCTGTGAGTGGCGCTGCTATCTTTGAAAAATATGTTAGACCATCTCTTGAAACATTGGCTGAAGAACTGGCTGAAGAATTACCTGAAGATTCTGTCATATTGTTCCTTGAAGAATTCACTGAAGATTCTGCACTCTTACTGTGGATATTAGTTGTTTTGGGAATCGTGATTGGCTATATCATCAATGATTTGGTGATTGTGAAGTGGACACGTAAGAGAAAGCAGATGCTCTATGTTATACATGACTATGAAAGAAATATTTACTATGAAAGTTATCTAGAACACGTTGCTGTTCTGCTCAAATCCTTGTATCGAGACGTGGATCAGATTCACGAAGAAGTTTTTAGAGAACCTCACTTGAAAGAAGAGGGGGAAGAAAAAGAAAAAAAGATAAACGAAATAGTCTCAAATCTGATCGATGAAGCGAGACCAAAGCGCTGCAAGCATATTTATAAGCATATGAAGGAGAAAAAGATAACACCTGGACTGTGGATACTATGCGAGACTGGATACAAAGAGGACCTAGAAAGATGCCCTCACTGGAGGTATGAAGGTAAGAGTGAAAAGAATGAAATAACTGGAATTCAAAAATTGGGATACAAAATCCGGAACTTTCCAAGGAGAATTCCCTATATCAGGCTTGAGTATTGATACTCTGACCCTTTCAGGCTCTCAAATCAAAAATAACAAGACATAGAAGAGAGGAGAGAAAAAGGCATATTAAGTAAACTCTCATTTCAATCAGGTTATTTAAGAAAAAAGAAGAATTCAACCTGTCTAAGTTTATGAATTGTCCTTTGTGAATGAATTGCAGGTGAAATGACAAATTATCCAGAATGTTACACGTGTAACATATCGTCCTCCAAAGACTTGACAATCCTTGAAAATCGAAAAATTTAAATGACACTGTAATATTACAGTCTAATTGATAATATCAAGAAGGTGACATACATGTGCAAAGAAAAGGAAACCCAATGTGAATTTGTACATAATGCCAAAGGATGTGCACTGAAACACATGGCTGAAGCACGGAAGCTGATCTCTAAAGGAAAATACGAAGATGCAGACACCATGCTGAGCTATGCTGAAGACCACCTAAAAGAGATATAATTTCAGGTACATCCATGTGCGTGAGGATTCTGAGAATGAACGTGCAGTGCAGTAGTTCGTGAACACACAATACAAAAGTTACCAACGGGTCGTCATTGACAACGTTGTATTCATACCAACAAGGGCAACCCCTGCATAATCAGGACAGAGTTTCAACCTTATCTCTCTTGTTCCCTGAAATATTCGATCATGCCTACTTGAGCACCCTCCAGTGCTGGCAATTCTGTGACTTTTTTTAAGTTAATCCCCAGGTGAGAAGTGACGGGATCCAGCAAATTGAAGAGTTCTTCCTTTTTGACCAGTATTCTTTCAGGAACAAATTTTGTCTTCTCCAAAAGATTTAAGAACTGCTCCACAGAGTCTGATGCATATTCTGTTTGTTCTGCAAGGTGAATATTCAGTACAAAGCCAGAATCATGATCTATCCACAATATGATGTATGGAAAATACGGTCTCTCATCCTTTTCTCTTACTCCTTCTGGTGAGTGAAAGAAATCAATTTCCCACGTTTTCTGGCGTTGAGTGACCATCCCCTTAATTTTTACCAATCGTGTTTCATCAACAGGTACAACTACAGGCTCAGGTTCCTCCACAGGCAACGGAATTAACCATTCATCCACCCACTCGTTCTTTTCCTTTTGAAAAACTCGAACCAAATAGTGATCTTCTGTAGGGCCAACAAGCAGCTCTGTATCATCTCTCAAGCGTGAACACACATCAACTGCTTGCTGCAAAACCTCTGTCAAGTATTGTGCCTCATCACTGGTTAAAAACCATGGGACATACCCTGGTAAATAACTCCTGAATAATGGCCACGAATCGTGTCCCCTGAACTTGAGACCTAATTTCTTTATTACGTTAAGATCCTCTTTCTGCAGCAATTCCCTATCTTCAAAGGATGCCATCAAGCATTTTTGTACATGTAAGGACTCCCAAGGCGGAAATTCTTCTCCTGATTGAATTCTCAAATATCCTTCTAATCCTTCTGTACCTAAGTAGACTGCTAAAGCATGATACTCCCCAAGTATTCCCATGACACAACAGTACCCTATTTTGCCAGTTTCTGGGTTTTGAACGCCAAATACATCTGAATCCCACATCCAGTTCCAGCATTCAAGGTTCTTGAATTCGAGTGCTGCTTGGTACAGGGGTTTCCATTCTTGGAGAGATGGTGGATTATTGCTCATGTGAATCACTCCTTGATGGTAGTACTCTGTGGGTTGCAGCTTTAAACTTTTCGTCGTAACAGTTCATGTATTGTGTAATAGATGGTTTCTATTTTTTCAGACTTGAGTGCAGTTGTTACACGTGTAACAATAAATTCCACAGAAACCTTTTTCAATCCATACCTTTTTAGGTTCTTGTGTAAACCAATGGTAGAGGGTGAAAGAGGAACCAGTCCTTGACAAGTGCGAGTTTGGTCTATTGAGAAGAGAGGTAAAACATAGACAAGAGGAGGATTAACCATGAAAAAAGAAGAAGAGGTGTTTATTACAGCACCTGAAAAAGTTGGTTATATGAGACCAAGATTGATTCAATGGAGAAATATTCATGGAGGATCGTTGAAAAATGAATTTATAACCATAGGGAGGGGAAATCCATGAATTACATGCGCTCTGTGGTCTTGATTTTGATTTTGACTGTACTGGTTACCGCCTGCATTGGACAACCGCCAGAAACGTCTCCTCCTGAAACTACACCGCCAACTACACCTCCTGAAACTGAACAGCCAGAGACTTCTCCGCCCGAAACTGAACCACCAACAGAAACACCGCCGCCAACTGGACCTGAACAAGCTGATAAAATGGACCTCTGGGACATGAGCACTGGCCCCCATTTACGCGGTGCCAACATCTGGCAGCGTCGCGTGTATCTTGAATTGGACGGCCCAGAATTTATGGGACCCGGGCCTGTGGGTCCTCCTTCTACTCAAGAGGATTTTGACCGGTTAGCCGCTTTAGGATGTAACTACGTTAATATTTCCCATCCCGGCTTGACCACTGAAAAACCACCCTACACAGTGGATAAAGATATCCAGGACAACCTGGATAGGTTACTGGATATGATTGCCAAGGCAGACATGTTTGCTGTGATTAGCTTCCGCACAGGACCAGGCCGCAGCGAGTTCACTTTTGTGTCAGAAGATTTGGGCGACTGGTTTGACGAGAGCTATCTAAATGACACTGTGTGGCAGGACAAAGAAGCCCAAGATGCGTGGGTAGCCATGTGGCAGTATACGGCGGAACGCTACAAGGACAATCCCATTGTGGCAGGGTTTGACTTAATGGTAGAACCCAACTCCAACGAAACAGGCAGTGATTATGTTCACGATTACCTGGATATTTGGGACCCGGAAGAGTTCTATAATCAATATGGAGGGACTCTGTACGATTGGAACCAGTTGTACTCGAGAATTGTTACTGGCATTCGGAAAGTAGACAAAAATACGCCCATTCTAGTGGGTGGAAATGGATACAGCGGCGTTGAATGGTTGCCGTACATGAAGGTAGTTTCAGATCATCGAGTTGTCTACATGGTCCACCAGTATTGGCCCACTCAGTACGCCTTCCAGGGGTATAACTCCATAAAGTGTACATATCCGGGAAGGTGTGACATAGATTGGGATGATGAAAAAGAGCAGATAGACAAAGCCTGGCTGGAGGATTTTCTTTCTATTATTGATGATTTTACAGCCAGGTATAATGTGCCAGTAGCAGTAAATGAGTTCGGGGTTTGGCGATGGGTACCTGGTGCAGCCGAGTTCATGGATGATCAAATGGGAATATTCGAAGAAAAGGGCATGAACCACGCGTTGTGGGAATGGCATGTGTGGGAACCCTTTTCAGAAAAGGTGAATGGTCTCAACTTTTTGTTCGGCCCTGACCCCAGCAATCGTAAAGAGGTGGATAACGACCTCTTGAGAGCGATCAAGAAATACTGGGGATACAACACGGTACGCCCCTCAACCTTTTACAGCAGTCCTACTACGCATCTTACTTCACCAGAAATGCCCTCTCCCAGATCTTCATCTGAAGCACACTTAACTAATGTCTCTCACTGGCTTTACTTCCTCGATGTCAACCTGGAACTAGACATTGTGGACAAGATCGTGCATTCCATATATGATATGGTAGTCATTGACTTCATCCCTTCTGAAGAGAATAATACAGATTATCCCATGGCAGATGTAATAACACAGATGCACAATGCTTTTCATCCCAAGTTAGTTATTGCCTACATTGACATTGCTGAAGCAGAGGAGTACCGCACCTACTGGCAGCCGCACTGGCGTGTTGGTAACCCAGAATGGATTGCAGGAGAAGATCCTGACGGCTGGGAGGAAAACTACCCGGTAGCTTTCTGGTACGACGAGTGGCGTGAAATCTGGCTTGGTAATGCTGGTTATCTACAGGGTATTCTTGATGCTGGGTTCGACGGCGTGTATATGGACTGGGTGGAAGCATACTCTGATGAGAATGTCATTGCTATAGCTGAAAAAGATGGGGTAGACCCAGTACAGGAAATGAGTTGGTGGGTGGAAGATATTGCTGAATTCACCCGCTCACAAAAACCTGATTTCATTGTCATTGCCCAGAATGCAGCCGAATTATCTGTGTATGACGATTACATAGCCATTATTGATGCTATTTCCCAGGAGCAGATCTGGTTTGACGGTGGAGCTGATAACGACCCTCCTGGTGACTGTCCCTTACCGCGTACTGAGGAAGAAGTGGATACTGAGGAGTATTACAACTCTTTGTCTGAGCCCTGCCGCAACTATTACGACAGCTATCCTGACGGCACATTACACACCAGCAGTGAAGAATACTTGTACTATTTGGCCATGGCCGAAGCCAAAGGAAAAATCATCTTCACAGTAGACTACGCATTGAACATGGAAAACATTGTCTGGATCTACAACACATCAAGGGCTTTGGGGTTTATCCCTTTCGTGAGCAATCGGGCGCTGGACCAATATGTGGAGCCAGTGCCCTATGCACTGTAAAGGATGGTGGTCAGGTTAAAATTTCAACAAGAATTCCCTGTTCCACAAACAGAGAAAAGACTCACAACCTCATCCGGAGATAATGTAAAAACAGTACTGTGTAATCTGTAAATATCTTTAAGCTGACAATATTGAACTTTTCAGAATCTGGAAAAAAAGCACCTCCAAAATAAAAAAAGTAACATAAAACAGAATATTAAGAATTCAAGTACTCTTATCCTTTGTTTCATATATATTTAATAATTACTCTATCATATAGTCATAAAACCGTTTGAAATAACCTTTCGTGTCCTTAGAAACATAATCTCCTTTTATAGTGGGGTCATCAATTATTTTTTGAACGTTGTACTCTTTCAAGACAAAGAACTTATACAAACGTGGTTTAATTGCATTTACTGGACAATTGTATATACACCGCATACACGCGACACAGCCCCAGCCAAATGTTATAGTATCATCTTTCCTGACAATAGTATTGGTGGGACAATTTCTCACGCATTCATTACACAAATTACAGGATGGTGACACTCTCAAATCTTTTCCAATGAAGGGAGCACCCATCCATTCCAGCCCACTGAAAAAATAGGCGAGCACCTGCGAAAGTATGTCATCTTTTTGAATCTTCACCGTTCCTGAGAGAATATCTTCAGCCATTTTGGCTGCTTTCTTCACTGCAGTATTATATAACTGTTTTACCAGGGTATCATCATATTTTACGAGAACATTTGACGGCATCACAAGTAACCCTTCATAAAAGACTGTGTACCCTTTTTGGCATAACCTAGACCTAACCATTGTTGTTGGTCCACCACGCATGAAAGGGTCTCCAGACGTTTTAAACAGAAATGCTTTCTTGTCCCCATGAGGTAATTGTTTGACAAACTCAAAGACAATTTTTGGCGCATTCAATGCATGAACAGGGTATCCCACCCCGACAATATCATATTCTTCTGGTTTTAAACGTACTACACCCTTTAAGACATCCTCAATTTTCACAACGTTAACACGAGCACTTTTTTCAAACTCTTTCGCCAAAAGATGTGCAACAATCTCAGTATTTCCAGTACCGGAAAAATAGTATATACCTACGGATTTCTTTGTCATAGTACCTATTGGTACCACCCTATATAACTTTACTCAATTATGGTCACCTTTTGTGAGATAAAACTTCTTCAGTGCCAGTATAGAGAACAATCAACCCACAACTGTTACACGTATAACAAGATGAGACAAATGCCGACGAATAGATACCTTTCGGTGATAGAAAACCTTATAAGCAATATACTACCACTTACTACCAATCATAGTAGCAGTTACTACCTGTGATCGTACTCTTCAGGAGCTTCCAGAAGTTGCCCTGAAAAACCGTGTGGTAACCACTATCTCTGCTGGAAGGTAGTTACAGAGGAAGTGATTCTCATGAAAAGACATAGAATTTCCATATTTTTGGCAAAGAAAGTCGTAGATGCAGTCATTACCATCTTTCTGGTGATGTCGATCTTGTTCTTGTTATTAAATTCTATTCCTGGTGGAGATATGGTGACCCGGAGCTGCCCCTTTTGCGGCGCAGAAACGAAAGCACAGCTGCGAGAACTGTGGGGGTTAGATAAGCCGCTCTACCAACAGTATCTCGTCTACATGAAGAAGGTTTTCACATTGGACTACAGGATAACCCATAACCAAACAATTACTTCTATGGATGAATTGTTGTACTACCTTCCCTATACATTACTGCTGTTCGGGACAGCCGCCATCCTCTCCTATGTTATTGGCGTTTTCCTGGGTATACGATTACTCTCCTGGGGAGGCAACCGGCTGAGGACTGCAATTTCAGGGATTTCTATTGTTTTCTATGCAATTCCTGCCTTTGTGTTTGCCCTATCTTTTAAGAACTGGTTTGTATTCGGATATCACATCTTTCCACCCGTAAATGTGCGGCTCGAAGGTCCTGCCGCCGTTTTTGAAAGTTCCATTTTGTCTGAACATCTAGCAAACATGTGGGCACTCCTTCCTGCCATGGCTTTACCTCTGATCATACTGGTACTGGTGGGGCTGGCACGGCCGCTCTTACTGTTGAAAGATCACATGACACTTCTTTTGGATGAGCCTTTTGTGTTAACTGCCACAGCAAAGGGGCTGGCAAGAACCACTGTACTCTCGAAGCATGTGGCCCGATCTGCACTTTTACCGTTGATGAGTGATGCTTCAATAAATTTGGCTTACATCATCAGTGGAGGTATCTTAATTGAATACATTTTCGACTGGCCGGGGATAGGAACCGAGCTTTTCGCGGCATTAAGGATGCTGTATTACCCTACGATTTCTGCTGCCATCTTTTTGCTGACCGTGATTTTATTGGTGTCCATGATTTGTGTGGATGTGTTAAATGCGTATTTAGATCCCAGGGTGAGTCTATGATCCCACATGGTGGGTCAGAAGAGAGATGCACGTTATGCAGCGAAAAAATGAAAGATCGCACAGATTCTCTCTACTGCGGGTACTGTCATGCAGTATTCCACAGGAGCTGCATTATAGAACATTTCTACTATAATAGGTTCTGCCCTGCATGTAAGAAGAAGCTTTCATTTATTGATATGCGGTATGGTTCACCTCCAAAGCCTCGTCTTGAAAAACCCCTCAGAGATGTACAGTATGAATTGGTAAACCCTGAAGAGTACATTCCACGACGTGTTAGAAAACCTCAGTGGCCCGTCCGCGAAGAGGTTCCTCTGTTCAGGATAACCCCCGGAAGGGCTGCATACGGGTATAAGCCCAGAAGAGGGATACTCACCCGAGTGCATGGGTTTGTCTTTGCAAAACCTGAGGAAACTACGGGTATTCTCGGAAGGTTCAGACACAATAGAAAGGGGATGGCAGGAGTGTATATGCTGCTGGCGGCAGTTTTTGTAGCGATTCTGGCCCCTAGTTTGATCTTGTATGATCCTGTTTCCTACATGGTCGAAGATGAAACATATATATCTCATCCCCCTACTTGGCAGTATCCTATGGGGACAGATGTTTTTGGAAGAGATATCTACAGCCAGACTATATGGGGCTTTCGTTCTGCTTTGACGATAGCGCTCCCTTCTGCCTTCCTGATAGGTGTCATTGGAACAGTTGTGGGCTTGGTATCTGGATACTACAGTGGGTCTGTTGACGCAGTGTTACAGAGGGTGAGTTTAACCTTTTTGGTGTGGCCCTCTGTCCCTTTTGTGGCGCTGATCGTTTTTTCCTGGGGAGGCTCCATGGCCAATTTTGCAGTCATTCTAGGGGTAGCTTTCACGTTGTGGCCTACTTCTGCCCGGGCCATCAGAGCGGAAGTGAAAAGTTTGAAGAGCAGGCTCTTTATTGAATCTGCAAAGGTATCAGGTGCTTCCTCTAGGAGGGTCATCTTCAGGCACATACTTCCTAATGTGGTGCACATAACGTTCCTGTACATAACTATTGCAGTAGCATCAGCTTTGGCCCTGGAAGCTACCTTCAACTTTTTGGGGTTGAGCAGTCCTGCCGTGATTACGTGGGGTCAGATGTTGTCGTTTACCTACCATGCAGCCAGTGCACGATTTGGAGTGGGAGGGGGCATGGCCTGGTGGACTATAGTACCTCCAGCTTTGGCAATAGCAGGCACGGTCTTGAGCTTTTTCTTGATTTCTACAGGATTAAGAGAATCCATGAGAGTTTCTTCGGTGAAGTTCTAACAGGATCTCAATTTCCTCTTTCCCTTTGTGGGGTAATTATGTGTGAGTGTACCAGCACACAGGGTACCATTCATTCTTCCAGCATTAATCATCCCGGACTGGATCATGTATTGCCAATACACTTATGTCTAACCCAACTACCTTTATCCACGTCACAGAGAAGGTAGTTGTTACACGTGTAACAAAGACAGGCTTTATGATAACTCTTTTATAATGATGAAAAAAGGAGAAGCATGGTTTTAGTCATTCATGAAAAAGACAAAAAGAATGCATTAACCAAAGCAGTCACAGACCTTTCAATTGAAAGGGGCAGTACAGTAGCTATCAAACCAAATGTAAGTATTCAAAGAAGAGAGGCCTGCACCGATTTTGAGCTTCTCACATACCTTGTGGAGTACATAAAAGAGTTTTCACCTAAAAAAATTGTAATTACAGAGTCAGATACCTATTTGAGAAGTATTAGAGAGACTTATGATGTATTTGATTACCAATTACTGGATGTGGAATTAATAAATGTATCAGAAGAGCGTTGTATTACTGTGTGGCCGGAAAATACACTCTTTTTTAGATCTTTTTCATATCCTGTACTGTTCAAGGATATTGATTATGTAATCTCCTTTGCCAAGTTGAAAACCCACATCCTCACCGTATACACGGGAGCTTTAAAGAACCAGTACGGGTTACTCCCCTTTCCAGACAAACGAGTTTTCCACCGACATTTGGATAAGGTCATTGTGGATTCAAATGTGATATTCCCCTGCGATTTCTATATACTGGATGGGATTGTTGCCATGCATGGAGAAGGGCCATTAGATGGAGATACGATTGAGTTGAATCTTTTGATTTCGGGGGAAGACCCTGTAGCAGTAGATCACTGCGCTTGTACTGCAGTGGGGATCAATCCAGGTGTGGTCTCCCATTTAGTGCTGGCTGAACAGTACGGGTTGGGTACTTTTGATTATGAAGTGGAGGGTGTTATTCCAGATATTAGAGGATTTGACCTCCCCGATGTGATGTAGCTCATTTTAATATTGCTATTTAGTCTTAACCACTTTGAAGACAATTGTTACACGTGTAACACCTCATCTTGTGTAAAATCAGATATTTAATTGCAAACACTTCTACTTCTCTGCTACAAGTCGAAGTTGGATCTTCTGTGGTATAGTTACTGCCTCAATCAACTCATCAGAACCAATCCTTTTGTAAAGTGCCTTAACTTTATCTTCATCAGACTCATCGAGGAAACGAAAAGCTGAAGAAGCAAGATACTTTCTATTGATCTCAAAAGCAATCCATTTCCGATTGAGATTTTCTGCTGCTGCACCCGTTGTATTTGATCCAGCAAAAATATCCAAAACAGTATCTCCCGCATCAGTCAAGAATTTTATAAAAAATTCTGGAAGTTTTTGCGGAAATCTTGCCGGGTGAGGCTTAATGCCAGCCATTTTACAGCATCTTAAATACTGTGAATTGCTTTCAGTGTTGGGAATCCGAAGTAAATTCGGGGGGATTGCACCACCTTTATCCTCACTGAATCGATCACTAATATCATGTCCAGAAGGTCTTTCTTTAGGTTTATAGTATTTTTCACTGTTACGTATTAAGAGTTTCATTCTCTTAGAATAGGGCTTTAACACTTTGGTGACGTCTGCCTTGGGAAAATCTGTCTTTGAAAACCACCATACCGTATTGACCGCATCTTTAACACGAATTTTACGCTTATTTACCCATTCTATGGGTGATGGTAATTTAGATGGATTGAACCAAAAAAATTCCTCTGCCAAATTCCACCCTTGTTCATCACAAAGTCTCATTAAGACTCTGTAGTTATACAATGAACGTACAGGTCTTCCTTTACGATAAGCTCCTCCAAGATCAAGTACAAAACTACCAGTTTTTTTAATAACTCTTTTTACTTCAGGTGTAAACGACAAAAGCCAATCCACGTATTCGTCCTGGTCCACATTACCATATTCTTTTTGACGCTGTAAAGCAAAGGGAGGCGAAGTTACCACAAGATCTATTGAATCATTTGGCAGATAACCAAGCAGCGTAAGCGCATCGCCTACATACGCTTCACCAAAATATGTTCTGTACAAAGGGATTGGTAGCGATTTCATATATACTCCTCCAATTCCCAAATCCAACTCGTCATCATCTTCCACAATACGGTAACAGCAAAGTAGACCTCTGAATCTCTTTTCTTGAGTTGTTCTATCTCATAAATAAATCTTTCTTGGTTTTGAGTACCGATAATATAAGCAATCCACTAGCAATATTAGATCAAGTTGGTTTCCAGTTTTCTTTGAGCGTTTCATCACAAGAGTGGGATACACTTTTATCTTTTTAAAACTTTTGGATTCTATGAGACCATCCAATGTAAGTATTTGATCTTCAAAATCTCTTAGAATTGTTAGAGAGAATTGAAATGGATTTTCTTGATCCTTAAATGATGATTGTTGATTTTTTTAAATTGAATAAGGCATTATTTGCCCCAACAAGCTTTTTCGATTTTGATAATTTTTTTATGTTCTCTGTCATTTATAGTGGTTTTGTGCGCTGTTACTATCTCTATTCTCATTTATTGTTATTTCTAAACCACTTCGCTGCAAAATCAACTGCTTTCCTCTGTGAAAATAGCCGTGACTCTGCCAGTCCTATGTAACCTTTCTTAACAGTGCCCTTTTCAAAAGCTGTTCCCATCGTTTCAAATTCACTATCATTAATATCAATATCTTTGTAGACCTTCCACACTCTCTTCCCGTGTTCTATAACAGGAGCCTCATTACTGATTTCCTGTCGTATACCTAACCGGTACTCTGCCAGATGGAATGAGGTATTACTTGAATAGGAAACTCCCACAAGAAGCACGTACCCATCAAGATCATACACTCGTGCCAAGGGAGAATGTTCACCCAAGCCAAAGTCGAGCTGATGATTTTCAATTATCATATTCTTGTACTTCCCCCACGCAGCAAAAGAAACAGTTGGATGATTGCTCCTCACCACTCCAGGAAAATTCCTGAAACACTCAACAATTTTACCCATCTGAGTTGGAGTATACACCGGGTTAAAGGCAGGCATACTCTCCTTTATTGATTTAACCCACTCTTTGGGTACAGGAGGGTTGCGCCACTTTTCAGGGTTTGAGTAACCATACGAATGGGTGGGCATAACCAGTGTACCCTCTTCTGTTACCACATCCATGAGCGCCTGAACAACAGCTACAGGACCCCCGCTTATCCATCCAATGGTACTCATGGAGGAGTGAACAAGGAGGACCATTCCCTTGTGTACACCGAGAGTCCTCAAATCTTCTGCAAGTGATTTCCGTGTTTGAGGAAAAGGGGTCTTTTCAATCAATGATTTTTCAGGCATAGTACTATTTGGTCACAGTATATATAATTGTACTTTTTAGATTTTTCACACAAGACACCAGTTCTAGTGCAGTTTTTCTGTTCAGCTGTCGAATTGTTCACCCTGCATGCTGGGATTAAATTCTTTTTCATATCAAATCCTGAAAACAGTTGAAAAAATTGTTACATGTATAACAAATGTGAAAAACCACCAAATGGACACCTCTTTTTATGACACTAACAATAAGTCTAAATTTATGGGATTCATTAATTCGGCTGGTTGTTCTAGATCTATGGATTTACAGCAGCTATGGTTGTACACATGTTGTTCCACGTAGTGTGGTATCCCTTTCACACACGTTTTACAGGATTAAAGAGAGAAGTATCCCTTTGAACAACTATTTTGTGTGTGTCCATTCCTTGACTAGTTTTATCACTTCTTGTGGATTTTTCGTTGAAAATGCTAATTCTTTGTATCTCCCTTTCTTTAATGAGAGAACGACTCGAGGACCTCCTACAACACTGTACACTATCCTTGATTTTCCTCCAACCTTTGTCACCCGTATGCCTGAACCTCCATATTTCACTGCAGACGTCTCATCCAGAAAACAGCCCTCAATATTCTCCCATGGGATTGTGTGCTTAAAAATCCCATAACCCACAGCAATCGATGAAGGTGTCATTCTGATGATCAGTCTGCTGAAAATCATGGTAACTCCTAAAAACAGGAGGGCCATGATCAGATAAAACCATGTTGGAGCAGGACGAGCGCCAAGTGGTCCTATCAAGGCCTGGTAACCCAATAAGAACAGCATGATACCTGTAACAGGTATCAGTATTGCTGTCATCCACTTTGAAGTTATTTTTTCTTCATAAAGTGCTCCTGGCTGCATTCTTTACCTCCTTTGGGTTTTTTCATTTTTTCCTTTCTCATTCTTTTGGTAATACTTGCACTTATAAACATTTTTATTGATAGAGGTTGTTCCAGAATGAGGGGTTATATCAGCAATCACATTCTAAAATAGCTTTTGTCCTTGAACTTATTCTAGGGTTTTGGCTCTGAAAATGACCTATATTCTAAAAACTGAATTTTGAAACGATTTTAATAAGTTATATTACAACAATAACCCTAACATTTTTGCACATAGACTTTTTCAACAAACCAATAAAAAAAATAATTGTGAAAGGGAAAAGCTTTTTTTTTCAGACTGCCACCTACGTGCATGGAGTTACGAGACTTTCAAGCCCTCATGAGAGAGTTGTACTTTCACAGAGATTCCCAAAGAGGCGTGGAAAAAACCTTCATGTGGATAACTGAAGAATTAGGAGAACTCGGAAGAGCTCTCAGGAAAAGAGATGAACCAGCAATAAAGGAGGAGATGGCAGATGTTCTCGCGTGGCTCTTTTCATTAGGAAACCTCTTGAACATCGATGTTGAAAAAGCTGTGTTATCAAAATACGATAAGGTGTGCCCTCGGTGCCGAAAAATCCCGTGTGAGTGTCCTTTCCCATAACATCTTGTTACACGTGTAACAAAATTGATACCCAACGACAAGAAATCCATAGATTAATCTCTCCTACTGTATCGCTTTCTTAACGAAACTAATTTTCTATGCTATTAAAGACTGGTTTGCACAAAAAATGCAAACCCAAAGTTTATAATGAATAGGTGTAATCTAATACGGAATAACTTAGTATAGAAATCAACTCAATGCGGAGGTGATAAAAATGAATAGGAAAAAGGTGTCAATTGCAGTGGTTAGTATGGCTGTAGCTTTTTTAGCTGTGACTTGTGTTACTGCCAGTCGCCAGACATCGAGTACACCGTTGTACACCTTCAGAATGGAACAGGCGAGCAATAGAATGAGCTTTTTGCCAACAACAGTGAACGAGTTTACCTACAATACTAGAGATGGGTACACACTGAACTATGAACTCGGCACGGACAGTGATGTAGGATTTTGTATTCCACAGTCATGGAATCCCTTCTGCACAGAATGGGGCACCTGGGAGTGCACATGCTTCTTTCCTGCATGTTTCCCATCCCGCCATCTCGATTGTTGCACATGGTGGGGTGATTATACGTGCTGGTATTTCGCGAGGCCATAATCACTGCAATCTGCGAGACATACGAGAGGACATGTAATGCATGCTATAACTGCTGCGGTCTGCAGTGGAATTACCTCTCTTCACTTTTTCTCTTTTTTTTGAGATTTTCTCAAATATCTCCCCAAATTTTGTAGTTCAATTACAATTTTCCCTCTTCATTAAGGCGTGGAAACTCTTTGTACGCGTAAGATTCGATGGGACAGGAGGAAGATTGTCGTTTTAGATACCATAACTATCTGATTTCATAAATCATTTCATCAACAATTCATAAGTGAAAGAGACGCATTGGAGTGTTACACGTGTAACAAGATTGATACCCAACGACAGGAAATCCATAGAAAGCAGGAAAATATCGTCCCTCTACTAAAGAGCAAAAACATCTATTCAATCATTTATCATTTCAAAACCTATTTCAAAGGCTTTAAGATTGATTGAAACTTTATCTTCAGGAAAAATCCTTGAAACTGCCTGTTCAAAATCCTTCTTATTAAGAGGAAGCACATTCAAACCTGCTACAGCTCCTAACATAACCATATTCCCTAAAATGGGATTTCCCAATTGGAGTGCTGCATCTGTCGCATCTATAAACCATACATGTTCTGTAAAATCTGAAACTGCTTTCTTGATAGTGTCAAGAGGAGGATACTCCATTTCACCGGTAATGACTTTAACAGGGTACACAGGACGAGTATTCACAATCACATACGAACCCTTACCCCCGTACTCCCCTAGGACGCGTACAGCTTCTGCAGGTTCAAGGGCCACAATCAAGTCTGCCTTCCCCCGTGGAATTTGAGGACTCCATACCGACACTGCTGAAACCCTCACATGGCTCATGACTGATCCGCCTCTTTGGGAAGCACCAAAGGTTTCTCCTATAGTGACAAAATAGTCCTTCACCAGCATATTTCCCAAAACGCGGGACGCTGTCACATTTCCCTGACCACCAACACCTGTAATGATAATGTTGTACGGATCTTTTGCAAGGCTCTCCATTTAGATCTCCTCTTTTGTGATAGCTTCTACAGGACAAATACTTGCGCAGACACCGCATCCTATACACATGACTCCATCAATTTGTGATACTTTTTCCTCTTTGTTCCAGACCAACCCTGGGCAGCAGAACACTTGTGTGCACAGTCTGTTGCAGTTATAGCCTTCTCCAATGCATTTCTCTTTATCAATATGAATTGTGTATCTTTTTTCCTTTTCCTTTCCTTTTTCTTTTTTCTTTTCAGGGCTCAATAAACAGGTTCGGCGGAGAATGAGAACCTGAGTCCCCTTTTTCTGGATCATACACCTCAAAACTTCTTGGGTTTCTTTCATATCGAAAGGATCGGTAATGACAACTTCAGCACCTACAGCTCTGCACACTTCTGCAATGTCTACAGCAGGCATTGTATTCCCCATAACATCTACAGGTAACCCAGGATGGGATTGGAATCCTGTCATAGCAGTACTGCTGTTATCCAGCACGATTAAAATGATATCTGATTCATGGTGGACTGCATTGATCAACGCAGGAATTGCTGCATGAAAAAAGGTAGAATCCCCACAGACTGCTAACACGGGCTGGTCCATGCCAAACTGGCTTAACTTCCCAAATCCACTTGCAATACCCGCACCTGATCCCATAGAGTGGATGGTTTTTAACGTACGAAATCCGCAGAAAATATCCAGGGTGTAACACCCAATATCGCCACACACGAAGCCTTGACGGTCATCTTGGGATAATACTCTGTTAATTGACCAGAACGATGCCCTATGGGGACAACCAGGGCAGAAGGTTAATCCGCGATCAGGGGCTAAAGATACAAGGGCTGAAGCCTTTTTGTTGTCTTCTGATACGTGGTAGGGTATTCCACATATTTTAGATAGAGCAGCAATCACTTTATCTGGATTTACTTCTCCCACTGCAGGTATGGTGCCGTCTTTTTTCCCGTAAAATGTTTTCACTCCAATTTCAAAAGCCATTTCTGCAGCCATGACCTTCACTTGTTCTTCGATAAAGGGTAGAACTTCTTCCACGATAAGGACAGTATCTGTACGGGAAAGGTACTTCTTGATTAAAGCTGCAGGTAAAGGCCACGTCGTACTCAGGGCTAAAACACCTACTTTATCCTCCAACCCCAGTTCACAGATAGCCTCCTTACTGTATAATGTGCACACACTGCTGGTAATAATGAGAAGATCAGGATTTTCAGGGCCTGTATACTCATTGAATGGAGATTCTTCAAATATTTCTTGAGCTTTCTTCATCTTTTTTTGCTGATGTTCATGTTTCAACACAACAGGAGCACAGGTTACAGGACCTGTAACCACATCTGTGAGAGCCCCTTCATGGTGAAATACTGCATCAACCTTCTTTTCAGGGAGTGAACCTGCCACTACTGTCCCACTGCCGTGAGATAACCGTGTGACGCTCCTAATCATCACAATACTTGTCAATTCTTCAGAAAGGTTGAACGCCCATGTTACCATGTCTTTGGCCTGCTGAAACGTACCTGGCTCTAACAGTGGTATTTCTAAAAGCCGTGCAAAGAATCGGGAGTCTTCTTCGTTCATGCTGGAGTATGCACCTGGATCATCACACGAGATTAGTACAATCCCTCCCCGTGTGCCAGAAACTGCCAAATGCAGCAGGAAGTCAGAGGCCACATTCACCCCATTTTGTTTCATTGCGCACACAGATCGTAACCCAGCAAAAGAAGCAGAAGCACAAACTTCTAAAGCTACCTTTTCATTTACTGACCATTCCACGTATACATTCCTTGATTTTGTCACTTTGGAAAGGGTTTCTATAATTTCTGAAGAAGGAGTACCTGGATATCCTGATGCAACATGTACACCAGCTTCTAAAGCTCCGCGGGCGAAAGCTTCATTTCCCAGTAAGAGGTATGGTTCTCCTTCAACCATATCTAGGCACATAACTTACTTTTCACTGCTTTCTTTTAAGGTTTCCTCATTCTTGAACTCTACCCATTTGCTCAAAATTGGTTGACTGGTTCTACCAAAAACCTTATCACAACCTTAATACCAAAAACCTTATCACAACCTTAATACCAAAAACCTTATCACAACCTTAATACCAAAAACCT
>Ga0209636_10002935_pt1 | contig 17417 bp, 14 predicted proteins | sample DeeMarSWOR152_54_FD_187464 | JGI IMG/M metagenome (GOLD analysis project Ga0209636, IMG submission 187464) | Marine sediment microbial communities from White Oak River estuary, North Carolina - WOR-1-52-54 (SPAdes) (version 2) | ecosystem: Environmental > Aquatic > Marine > Intertidal zone >...
TGGATGTTTTTAGAAATGACATGTCATTATTTTCATGACAACACTTATAAACTTTTCGGTTTGGGGATATTCGCAATAAAAAATAATCTGAATGTGTTTTAAAATATCACTTCTTAATATATCCTGTGACCTAAACTTATTTCAATTCAAAGAATTCTATCATAAAGTTGTCATGAAAGGTGGGGTAAATTCAGGTAAATTAGGAATGGTAAAAATTACCTTGAGACCCTGATTCTTGAATGTGCTAATCAGGTCGATCTGATTTTGCACAATTTTTTGGGGAGTATCTGTGTCTTTCATGTATCCTTCAAGCATGTCAATGATGATCAATGCCTTAACCATAGTTCCAAGAGGGTGTAACCTATAAATGGGTTTGCATCGTGGGTTGTCACCCTTTGCAGTTGTCTCATTTGTTACACGTGTAACATCTTTTCTCTTAATGCTGACTATGCGAAGTAATGCTTTGCTTCTATTTATGATTATTTTTGCTTTTATTATGATTTAAAGCATATAGAAAGACAATCTTGTAGGTCTCACTTCTCTCGGCCAATAGTAAAGTTCTTAAGTCTCTGACAGGAGGAATCATTATGAGTTCAATTGGAGAACCTGCCCACCCGAATGATAAAGTCGTAGACCATGACAGTATTTTGTGCACTCACTGGGCAGAATGGCAAGGACCCCCTAAGATTGCGGTCATGATTTATGAGAGTGGAAATGTGAGGGTTGTGTGCAGGGAAATGAAGAGCGATGGAAAATGTCCAGCAAATACTGGTTTTTCAGTGTGCCCTGTCTATTTGGACTATACGAAATAGAACCAGGCAGAACAATCTCTTCATACTGGGTTAGTCCATTTTAATACTTTACATTAAGGTCCTGTTCCCTCTTGACTACACAGGTTAGACAGGTTTGTGTTTCTCCATAATCTTCACAATTTACCAGATCAGGATTTTTCGGAATATTACAATTTTGTAAACCCTTGCCAAAGTGCGAAAACCGAAAAGCTTATAAAGGTTAATTGTAATTATATAGAAAAATTTAAAGGAGGTGAGAAAATGAAGAAAATAGTATTCTTTAAACTAGCCCTTCTTTTTTCGGTAATTCTGGCACTACCGATCTCAACTGCTGGCACTGTTCTGAAGATCACGAATAACCTGAGAAATGACGATGCTCATGAGATTGTAGTAGACTTTTGTGGAAATTCTTACGTAACGTGGCAGGGATGGGATGGAAATGATTGGGAGATATACTGGGCAAAGATAGATTCATCAGAGACACTACAGTGTATTCTGCAGATAACAGACAATGATGACGTTGACAATCTCCCCAAGATTGCAGTAGACCGTTGTGGATATTCCTATGTAACATGGAGGCATGGTCTTGCAGAAGATGCGGATATATACTGGGTAAGGGTAAATCCATTATGTGAACCAGGGGATATTAGAAAGATTTCCAATCATCCAGACAATACAAACAGCTGGGAATTTACGCCTCGTATCGGTGTAGATGTTCAAGGAAATTCCTATGTTGCATATCGGGGATGGGATAAGAGTGATCCTGATTACGAGATATACTTGGCAAAAGTAGATCCATCAGGTGTAGTTAAGTGTGCGGAGAAGATATCGATTCATCCAGATAACACAGATCATAATGAAGAAAAATTCTCAATTGCAGTGGATGTTCTAGGGAATTCTTATGTTGCATACAATGGATATGACGGAAATGATTGGGAGATATACTGGGTAAAAGTAGGCCCATCATGTGAACCAGGGGATGTTGTGAAAATTTCTGATCATCCAAAAAATAGAAATGACAACTATCCCGAGATTGCTGTGGATGCTCAAGGGAATTCTTATATTGCATGGCAGCGTTGGAACGATGAGAGTGAAAGTGTGGATATATACTGGGCAAAAATAGATCCATCAGGCGATATTACTGGTCCATACATGATATCGAATCATCCAGATAACACAAACAATGACTATGAACCCCAGATTGCAGCAGATTATCATGGAAATTCCTATGTGACATGGTATGGATGGGATGGAAATGATTGGGAAATATACTGGGTAAAAGTAGACTCATCATGTGAACCAGGGGATGCTGTAAAAATTTCTACCCACGATGATAACATAAACAATAATGAATCCCATCCTGATATTGCAGTAGACTATCATGGAAACTCCTACGTGGCATATCGGGGATATGACGGAACCGATCAGGAGATATACTGGGTAAAAGTAGATCCATCAGGCGGTACTACTGGTCCATACAAGATCTCGACTCATCCAGACAATGAGAATAGAGATGACTTAGATGCTCGTATTGCAGCAGATGGCTGTGGAAAATCTTATGTTGTGTGGAAGGGTGGTGACGGGAATGATTGGGAGATATACTGGGTAATTCCTGCAGAACCTGGCCCGTGCTGTTAACATAAACAATCTGCTGCAGATTCCCACACTGCAATAATTTGCTACAGAAACCCTATTGTATGGCGTGGATACGATGTAAACTATTTTTTTTCTTTTTTCAATTTCTTGAATTTACTGCTAACCTTCATTCGTTGCATTATATGTGGAGTGCTCATATTACTGGTCTCTTTGAGAATGTATTATTTCGATTGTTAGGCATTGATACACCAGAGATTAAAGGATTGAATTAAAAAGCTTAGAAAGTGTGCATCTATTGATATATTGGATAGACAAAGCTGTGTTTTTGCGTGATCTTTACCTTTTATAACCTTATTAACGCTTTTTCTTCCCTTAGAGAATATAACAAATTCTTCTCATTTGCATAACCAATCATCTCCTTCCCCCCATAGAGGTACACCAATAATTCCTTTTCACGCCTCATTATATTTTTGTGGTGTTTTGTTATTCACCAAATCTGAGGAAGCATATGAAATATATGTAACCTTGTTTTCAGATATATGAGTAACTAAGAGAAGAGATTGAAATTCAGACCTTCCACATACTATTGACGGGAGATTTAACCAGGCAATCTACCACTTAATACTCCGCCAATTCCTGATGGTATCAATCCGGGGGGATCAGGTCCGTCATGTCCACCGAGCGGGATTGTTCCAAACATGATTTTCACCTCAAATTAAAATTGATGGGTTCCTATAAAAAGATGTTGGTTACACAATGTTACACGTGTAACAAGTTATTGCTTCTATCAATCAAGACTAGATTTTTTGATATTAAGACATTTAGAATGGTGAACATTGCCATTCTTGATAGTCTCGTCAGGGCAAATTTTTTATTTCACAAAAGTTCATTACAATGGGATTGCTCCTGTGGAGGAATACCTCTCAAAACTGATAAATTACCACTCAATAAAATGAAGGGATACCAATGAAAGTTACTATAAGAAAAATAAGAATGTCTGATGCTGCACGAATGAGAGAACTGCTCAATGACAAGGAGGTATCTAAAGAGATTACAACTGCTTACCCATATTCTTTAGAACAATCTAAGAAAGATATATACGAGCTCTATTATGAAATTCTGTACATTATGGACTATCTTTTCAAAGAGCCTGGCGTTACCCCTCTACTCGCATCAATTGTGCAGATATCCAGTACCCAGTATAACTTTTACCAGATATTCCTTTTCCCTTTGATCCACGTTGCAGATTTTTTTATTTTCGGTGGATTGCTCTATATAGGTTCACGACTTTTGCGGCTTAACATTGAAACAGTAAAAACAGTATTATTCTTTGTGTTCATTTTTGACACAATTGGTCTTGTTTCAGCTGTTACAGATACCTTGAGCTTTGTATGGGAATCAGAACTCCTTATCTATGCGCATCCCATTACTGGTGTAGTATTCTTTGGTTATCTTACAGCGTTCATTCACAAACAAGGAATACAAAGATGGAAGTCAGTCGTTCTTTCTGTAATAGTTTTAACTCTCGCGTTATTGTTTCGCATCATCTTTTTGGGGTAAATAACGTGTACTTCTCATCTATACAAAGATTCCTCTGCTCATGCCAATTGTTGAGGATTTTAGCCAACTCCATTGCTGGGAATAGAGAAATTCATGCAAATCAAAGAAAAATCTTTTGAATGCCCAGAAACTTCCCGTTAAAGGAAACATCTTTCTCAACTTCAAGATAAAGCTCGATAGCTTCTTTCGTTCGTGCCATCAGCTCATCCAGTGCCTTTGCCTGGGTGTGGCATCCTGGCAGTTCCACTACTTCCGAAATGTAGTAACCATCCTCTCCTTCCTCAATGATAGTGAATTCTTTTTTCATGTATCCACTTAGGTCTAACTTTTATAAATGGTTTCCAATTGTGTTTGACACATCTACACGTGAAAATCAATCACGTCCTAGAAGGATCATCAAGCATTGATCTTGAAAAACGTGGCTCTTGACGTGGCTCAAAAGGTTTATACGCATTCTTTGTAATGCAGTTTCCATGAAATTTGGATTAAGTGTCATCAACTTTGGCTTCTCTTATGGTTATTGACAAACATTTGATTTAACTACCGGTTCGCACAATATGCATTACGAGAAAGTCTAAATTTCTTTTGATATCAAGAACCCTGAAAACAGTTAAGAAAAACAATGTAATGTTGCACGTGTAACAAATCTGAGACGAACACAATTGACAACCCCACTGAAACTGATTAACCTTCATAGAGTTAACCCATGCATCCCTTGATCGATGAACCCGTGCTCTTTTAACCAGATAACTGACTCTTGGATGCCTATATCCTCTGCCTCAATAGCCCATAGTGCACCAGGTGCATACTCACATAACATATTACAAACATCAACCAGTGGTATATCCCCTTCACCAAGTCCCAGGTGCTCATCTTTTTCGCCGTGGTTATCATGTAAATGTACATAACCGATCTGATCTCCCAGATACTCAATCCATTTCAAAACAGAAACTTTCGACTGGCAGTGAACATGCCCTATGTCAAGGCACACATCCACATTTTCCCTGTCAATTGCTGTAACTACATCAGAAAGCAAATATGGGTCAGATTCCAGCATATTTTCTATAGGGAACCTCATTTTTTCAGATTTTGATTCAAGGAAATCCTCCCAGAAATCAGTACAACGGGTTAACCACCCAGCAGGTAAACTGGTCCCAGGAACGTACCCGTGGTGCAAAACAATATGTGAAATGTCAAGGTTTAAAGCAATGTCGTAGGCCATTTCGAACCGGTTTCGTGCCACATCTCTGACCATAGAATCAAAACTTCCTGGACACAGATCCCCATAAGGGCCGTGCAGTGAACACAGTTCAATTTTCTCAATGGCTTGACGGTGCGTACCGATGGCATCAGGGTTACGTGTAATGAAATCAGGATCATAAAAAGACTGGACTTCTATCCCCCAATTGTTGGCTGCACAGAAAGGGGCAATAGAAGCTACTTTGCAGTCATCACAAATTATGAGTGATTTCATAGGTTTTCTGTTTCTCTCTGTTTGTTAGTGAACATGACATCCATTTCTTCAATTTCATTCACAATTTTGAGCCGTCTTTACAGCGTTATCAAGTAGTCAGCATATAACCCTGCTTTCGCATATTCCTCAGCAGATACGACATGAAAATAACGAGCAAATTCAAATCCTTGACGTTTTTCATTCTCTGAAGTACCTGGGAATACAGAACCAATAACCCGCAAAGCAGGAAAAACATATTCCTGGTACATAAAGGGGGGCAGTGAGTAATAGACTAACTCCATTTCTGTCAGTTCAACAGTGTATCCCCGTTCGTGGTACAGTCTTACTTCTTTGTCTTCAGCAATTACTGTATTGATAACCTCTTTAATTTTGATCGTCTGAACAGAACAGGTATCAACAATCTCTCGCCAACTGTGGAAAATACCTACCAGTCCACCTTTGTCACCTGGATTGTAGTACGCATAACTTTTAGCACCGCCGCCATTAACGTTAACGTTATCAAGCTTGTAAAGAAATCTCACTATTGCTTCACCAGGGAATCGCTCTATTTCTTTCCCTTTTTCATCTAGATTCACTATCTGTTCAAGTGATATATCCAAAAAGTACGCGTGTTCTCCCAGTAATCCTGCTTTCTCAAAGAGTGATCGTGCCTCTCTAGTGAGTTCTTCTTCTGTTGATTTTGGCAAAACAAGGGCTATATTTCCATCTTTCTCCTCTACAGCTTCAGTCTTCCACGGACGCATTTCATCCTCATACAATTCATCAGCAGCAACATTTCGTGCCCACAAAGCTCCTGACGGCCGATAATACTGGATTTCACCGTTTTTACTTACAAAATGGAGAGAATCCATAACATCTACCGTGTGTAATTCACCGAGTTCAAGTTCATTCCTCAAAATGTCTACTGCATTCCTGCGTTCATCTAAAGATGCTGCTCTCACTGTGAACACAGACATCCTTTTCGGGACATCAGGAAGTTCTGCCATAATTTTGATATCATGTAAAGCCATGCAACCACCTTCAACAACTACCTCTTGCAGTCCAGAATGTTCTCTTCTCAACTGGATCTCTGGGCTCATATGGTCCCAGTTTCTCATTGTACGTATTAACTAACACTCCTGACGATGTCTCCCCACTTGCCCGGAGATATGCCCATTTCACTGAAGATCCTTCCACTTCCACATTTGCCTTCTTCCAGGCAGTTCGCAGATTATACCCTGAAAAAAATGGAACCCACAAATGGAATGTTGCATACAGAGCAAACCTGCTCCCCCGTTCTTTCTGACTCGTTCCGCTGTAAGAGACAGTATGAAAGCCGAACATGTAGTGGAGCCTCTCAAAAGCTGGAATCCAGCGCCCCACAGAATTACCGGGCGAATGATACAGCAGTCTGCACGCATGTGACGAAAAGTGTTCTAAATCTCCTTTACCCCACCTGATTGTATCACTCGTTCGAATTACTCCATCAGAAGCAGCAAATGCACGTCCCCACGTGGATGAATTACCAGGATTGTACGACCCGTGTGAGCACATGAACATAACATCAACGTGGTCCACCTTTTCTGAATAGCCACTGGTCTCTACAAAATCCTTTTTCACCACCTGAGCATCGCCACGATCTTGCGTCCAATCAAATGAAGAGAGTCCTTCCAACAATTTCCCAAACCCTTGTGCTTCATCTCTCCTCTCATTCAACCCATCTCTAATCCACCAGGTGCCAACTCTTTTTGCCATAATACTACCTCCTTTCTTGTTATATCCGATTTATTTACCATCTTTCATCTCCCTTTGTCAAATTTGGACAGTATTGTATCTCTCTTAATCCATCAGCATTTCTTCTTTTCAGTTTTCCTTATATATTTTTCGTTCGAATCGAAGTTGTGTCAACCCTCAAACGAGTGTCTCTCGAATTGTTACACGTGTAACAATTTTGTCTTTTCTTTTAGTTATTCTGTATCTTTGATATTTAAGGAAACTAAATTTCTATCACAAGCGGTATAGTGACGACTAACGGTCAAATCTATTGAAGAAACTGGGTTCTGTACTGATTTGTATTATCCTCTCAGTTTCGGAGAGTCAAACCACAACCCATACACTTTGTGGGTATTGTCACCTTCTTTGAATACTACTCTCACTGTTACGTTCTCTTCTTGTTCAAATGTCGCTGTAAAGTACACGACAATGTATCCCTCTTCTTCTGTCACCTCTGTAGGTGTACTGGAAATGTATTTGCCGATGGTGGATATGAGAAAATCCATTTGGTGCTAGCCACGTGGATCACCTTCACCCCCAGCAGAGATGTGAAGTGATGGTTCTCCTCTGCAGGAATATGTGATTATCTCAATTTTCAATCGGCAGCTTACACTACGTGTATTACACTATCTGTAAAAGTATATAAAAGTTAACTGAAAAAACTGGATAAATTTCCAAATGCTATTTTAAACTCTAAAATTTTAGAATTCTCTCTTAATTGCTATGCCTGCACGTTGTGTCAGATAGCCCCCTGAATAATCGCTTTGCCACGATTTTCACTTTCTACTCTATTCCTTCTGATTCAGAAGGGCATAATGAATAATTGAAATACCAATGTTACACGTGTAACAAATATGAGAGAAATACCAATTGATAGTCCTCTCTTTGACAATTATTTATCATTTCTGAGAGTGAAAGCGTTTAAGAAAGTGAAGATGATAATAACGTCTATTTTCTTCGTACAACCTGGGTAATAACCCAAAGAAAGACTGAATATCTTCTCACCCTATACCAATACTGCAAAGAAATATCTTCCTTATTCTAAAAAATTGACTTTTTTGACAGCATAAATTACTTATATATTGGTCTATTAGCGGTAGTAGCTATGAGTGATAGTGGCAGTAACTTTGCTGAGGCTGTCTGTCCCCAGCAATTGCTGCCATAAAATAGCTGAAAAAATAAAAGGAGGTGATATCACGAAAAAGGTGTTGCTATCAGTGACAGGTGGCGTCGTTGTACTCCTTGCCGTAGCTTGTGTGACAGCAAGTTCTTTGGCAGTGAGTACACCGTTGTACACAGTGAGAATGGAGCAGGCATCCAGTAGAATGAACTTTTTACCTGCAGAAAAGAACGGCTTTATCTACGCTGCTGAAAACGGGTACAACCTGAACTATGAAGTTACAGCATATTGTGGTGATATGGAAACCCTTGGTAAATGTACCTATAATGAGACTACCTGTGCAGTAACATGCGAAACATGCGAAACATGTGATACATGTCCAGGTATGTTTACATGCGAGAACACATCGTGCCAGCCTACATGCCCCCTAGGTACATGCTCGGCTACATGCGCTTATACATGTCCTTATACGTGTGACTATTCATGCGAAGGAGGATATACATGCTACCCTATTTGTCTCTAAGTGAACCCATAAAAGTACATTTCTGCTCCATGTAGTATGTGCAGGATCATTTGTAGCACATGTGAGGCTATGTGCCATCCATTTTACATACTTTTTTTTCTTTTTGATTTTCAACCAGTTATTAGCTGGAATAAGAATTCAAAGATAGAATCGAAGATTTAGAGGGCAAAGAAATTGTCAAAATCAGAAAGGCATACGATATGAATATTATTGGAGAAAAGAGGCTTAACCAGGTGCACCTCCGCTCCCGCTTCCTCCACCTTCTCCACCAAAGAGGGAAGTTTTATTGTCTTCTTCTCTAAAATTTATGTCTTCTGAGTACTCTTCTGCCATTTCTTCTGCTGCAAAGACAGTATCATAAGCTTTCTGCCGAGCACAGGCATATGGATCGTAAGAACGGATTTTCCTTTCAAGAGTAAACGCGTTCGCTATGCATCCTTCACAGAACGCTAAATATCTGCAATCTCTGCAGGCTGTATCATTTTCTGCCCTCATACCCCTGAACATTTCAAGGGTTTCATTATTGTCCCAAAATTCTGCAAGATCAACATCTCTCACATTTCCCACCCCCATGTCTCTAAGACAAGCGTGACACGGGAGAATGGTCCCATCTGATTTGATGCAAATCTCACTCTGTGCTATGCCGCATCCTCCTTCTGGTTTTAAAACAGGGGCCTTGATTTCATTAGAAAACTCCTTTCTGTAGGTGAGCTGCTCTACCATAACCTGGTAATACTCTTCAGGAGAAACAGCTACACCCTCTAGTCCTCTCCCAGAAAAGTTTACTTCAGCCATCTGATAGGGTTTGAGGTCATGCTCCTCAAGATACATGATAGTATCAATAATATCATTCTTATTCAGCTGAGCTATAGATATGGAGATCCTTACAGGAAATTCGGCCTCTTTCAAGAGCTTGATGCCATGTAAAGTCCTTCTTAGGGCTCCTTTTTGTCCTCTGAATGCATCATGGATGGATTCGTTGATGCAGTCAATACTGACAGCAAACTGTCTGATACCTAATTTTTTGAATTTTTTCACATTTTCTTCTGTTAGTAATGTGCCGTTAGTGAATATGTCCACAATCATAGGAGCTTTTCTCGCATGTTCTAAAATTTGAAAAAGATCAGGATGCAGCAGAGGTTCACCACCGGTAAATATTATTCGCTGCACACCCATAGAGCTTAATGTATCGATGAGAGAAAGAATTTCTCCTGTAGTTAACTCATCTGGGCACGGTTCACCTGAATTGTTCACGCAGTGCACACAGGAAAGGTTACATCTATTGGTGATCTCAATTTGGGTAGATTCTGTGAGGTACTTGCCCTTTATTTCTTTTGCTGGCAGAATGCTCCTTTTCAGAGGGGATGTGGCAATGGTGAGTATACCTTTTTCTTGCAGCACCTTCACAATAGCAGTAACATCTTCAACCAGTGTGTCGGCAGGTTCACCAGATTGTTCTGACAAAATGGCAATAATCTCATCTACTGTGTTGGTCCCTGTACACAGAGTAAGCAAGGCAACAGTATCGGGCGTTGGCTTGAAGTCCTTTTCTGTGGTAGTGTTGCGAATTCTTACCTGCAACCCTGAATCAGTGTGTATCTTTGCAAAATAGATGTCCTCTTTCAACACAGGGTATCTTTTTACCATGAAATCAGGTGCTAGTAACAGCTTATATAGGTTATGTATATTGTTTCAAGTATAAATCAATTGGTGTCAACATGATTGAGATTAGAAGAAGGGATTATTGCAAGACTCTCCATGTTAACGTTGGAATTGCAGCTCGTGTAAGTTTAGACCCGAAAAGTTTATAAGCTCTCTTTTGAAAATGGGGTGGAGGTGAAAAAATGGATTTTAGAATTGAAGAACTCGAAGAAGTTGCCCCAAAGCATCCTTTACCCTGTGATGGCCTTAAGTTTTTCATCCCTGAATAACTCAATTTTTCTTTTATTTTTTTTCCTCATTTACTATTTTTACAGATGCTTTGAGAAATTAGTGAAAACGGGCTCAATGGGCTTATACAATGCTCATCTCTTTCCAGGTTACAGTAAGCCATAAGACTCACCTAAGAGGGCACTGCATGGTGACGAAAAAAATATAGAAAAAATAAAAAAATATTCTTTAACTTTCAGTAAAATTGAAGCCAACCTCCAAGACTGATTCAGTTCCTGGTTCGGGCAGCACATACTGGTTACTCCACAATTCAGCAGTAAAATTTTTGATACCTCCAGATATCACTGCATTTAATGCATTCTTGTATGCTTCATCCCAACTGAGTTTATAGGAGAAGCCACAAGCCCAACTGGTGCTGTCAGTAGCATACACTTTCCTGCCTTCTGTATCAGTCTTGACAATTTTTGCTTTCTCAATACGTTTTCTTTGGTCAGACATGGCAATCCTCCTCATTATTAAATCTTGTCTAGATCTATGACAAGTGCAAGGTTGCATTTTCTCTCATTTTCATTTATATCAAATCTTTATAAAGCTTCCCCAGATAGGAGGTTGTATAATTGTCGGGCAATCGTCTCGCTTTTGTTACACGTGTAACAATTTATCGTTTTTTATTACATTGATCTTGAAAAAATGACATTCAAGAAGATTAAAGTTCTTCATCCTCCAAAGGGTTGACAACTCCCCAGGTGGGTACATAAATTTTTGTGCAAATAAAGCATAGAAAAATTCTTAAAGGTGCATCAACGTATAAAGAGACCAAGAGTATGGATGTGGGAGAGTCATATGATGTCTTCCACAATGAGGTTGATGCGCATGACGGAAAATTTTTATCAAAGAGTGAAAGAGATCATCAAAGCAATACCTCCAGGTAAGGTTGCCACCTACGGCCAGATTGCAGCGTGCGCAGGTAATCCCCGTGGTGCCCGTCAGGTAGCTTGGGTTTTGCACGCTTCTTCTCGAAAAGATAACTTACCCTGGCACAGAGTAGTGAACAGCAAAGGGGGAATATCACTAGAACCCAATTATGGGTATGAAATGCAGAAAGCATTGCTAGAGAAAGAAGGTGTGACCTTCAATGATGACGATACTATTGATTTTGACCGCTACCTCTGGCGCCCATGACTCCTGAATGCAAATGGATCAAACCCACATCATTGACATTCCGACTCACGCTATTGAGAATGCTGGATTGCCAAAGGATTATTTCAAGATCAGTAAAAATCTACCACAACAGTTCTCCACATAGTTCGCAGAAATTGTCATCAGCTTCGTTGTCATAACCGCATTGTGGGCAGATTCGTTTCTCAGGCTGCTCAGCAGGGTGAGACCTTCTTTTCAAGAGATAGCCTGCAACGATAAGAATCAAAAGCACAACCCCTACAGCGATGCGTAAGTTCCCTTGGGGTACTTTTTGGGCCCCTCGTGATTCAGATTCAGGATCTGGAACTTTTGTAATACGTATTTTTGTCACTTCAAGTTCTGGGACTTCTACTTCTGTATCAGGAGCTCCAGTAACTTCTGCACTCTCTGTACTCTCTTCATTTTCAGGTACATCTGTGCCGCCCTCTTCTCGTACGTCAGCTGAAAGAGGATTTTGATCTTCACCATCTAGGAACCCGTCATAATCGCTGTCCGGATTCAATGGATTAGTACTCTCCACAGTTGCATCCAGCACAACAGAATCTGCATACGTTTTGTCAACAGTTACACCATCTGCAAGAGAGTACTCTAACCCCCACACATATATGGTAGTGGGAAATCGAACGCGGCGCATTCGTTTTGGTATTCTGAACTCTATCACCTCATCTGCCACCACAAAGGTACCTTTCAAAGATTCAGGATCATAAAATTCTGTATATCCATCCTGTTCCCACACCCCCAAGAATAAATAATCAAATGAAACAAGAAATGCGAAATCTGCACTGTTATTGTCGTCCACGTTAATGAGAATACCTGTATGGTGTGCCGTGTTCAGGTTGTTGTAGCACTCTATCATGAAGTACACATAGTTGTTATCTGCAGCATAGTATACTGCCTTTATATCCTGGGGGGTTTCTGATTTTGAATCTTTTTCATCTGTAATCACAGGTTTCTCCCATTCTGTATTCTTTCCATCGATAATGATTGAAACTTCTTCTCCATCTTTTAATCCATCGTTATCTGTATCCGAATTTTTCAGATCAGTTCTCAATTCAATTTCATACCCGTCAGGAAGGCCATCTCTATCTGTATCTGTTATGAAGGGAGATGATCCTTTCTTAATTTCTTCAAACGTTTTAATTCCATCTTTGTCTCCATCTCCTGCAAACCACTCAAATGATACTGATTTGCCCTCGTAGTAGTACTCCCCCGGGTATACCCAGCCTGAAAAGAGCCAGTCAAGTTGTTGGCCAGTAACCTCTTCTGCTACAGCCTGGTAATCTTCACTTCTCAAATGATCCATAAAAATGATTCTTTCATTGATGGTGTGCATTGTCTCCTCACCAAAGAACAGGACAAGCCAGGTGCAGTAAACCATTCCTTTAGAGTACAGTACAGCAACCCGTGGATCTTCAAAATCGGTAACATACCCTACTTCACTCAAGGGCTTATCCCCTATCTGTGCTTTAGCCCATTCGTACTGGTTTAATCGAGAATACCAGTGGTCGTACCCTTCAGGATGGTCTAACTCTCGCAGTACTGAAATAGTATAAGCTTCAGCAAACCCTTCGAGAATCCATTTACTCCACTGCAAATAGGGGTGCCACCCGAACCAGTAGTGACACAACTCGTGAACGATAGTGCCAGTTGACGTACCAGTGGGAACGACTAACCCTTTAGCACCTCTGTTCATTCCCCCCACTCCAGCCCCTAACTTGGTGGCTTCTATGACCAGAATATCGTAGGTAACAGGACAGGGAACACCAATTTTCTTTTCTAAGAGGGGAAACCCTTCCCTGATAGTTTTAAAGACATCTTTTGCCCATTCCTCACTTGTTGCAAAGTACCTGATTTCCACTGTTCTTGTACCACTCTCAGTTGTAATAGTAGCAGTCATGATGTGGTGACCCTGGGTGTGGACAAGAGGATCTGGAATGAGGGCTGCCGCACAAATGAAAAGGATGACATATACCTTTTTCATGAGCACAAAAGGGATAGGTGATTTTTATATATTGTGGAGGTCTCTCAGTGAAGGCAGTACAGTTCAATTATTGGTGGTTATCTCATTTGTTACACGTGTAACATTTTCTTGGTTTTGACGGTTAAAATTTCAGATTTTTTAATATCGTGCTTCAATCCACAATTCTACCAATGTGCAAAAATTTTATGAAGTCTCATAAATAACTCTTATGGAGGCTGCAAAAACATGAAAAAATTCGGTGAATAATTCAGAGAAATCATTGTTACACATGTAACGCTCTTGTAGGTTCTCATCAATGACTGCAAAAAGAAAAGAGGTCATAAAACCTCGTACAGATCGTCGTTAAAAGCAAGACCTGATTAGCCCCAGGGGTTATCACCAGCAGGAGCAACTTTTTCTACCTTTTTGACATTCAATTTCATGAAGACACCTCCTTTTACGTGGTTGCATACTATTTCATGATAATCCTTTTTAAGCCTTGTGTGTGCAGAAATTTTATGAAGTCTCACATAGTTATAAGAGAATTACCAATAAAACCAAAAAACATTTTTTCTATCAATAACCCTGCCTTCCTGCAACCACATTTCCCATTGTGTAACTATGTGCAAAAATTTTATGATATCTTTCTATTGAAAAAAGATAAATATATTCTAAAATATATAATATATAGATATTAATTTAAATTATATTTTTTTGTGACTATAATATTAAAAGATATATTTATAATATATTATATAAAAAATTTTATTATATAAAATTACTAAATTTTATTCAAAAATATTAATTAACTTATTAAGATATTATTTTATAAATATTATTAATAGAGTTTTTATTATAAGATTATATTAATAGAATTATAAATATATAACTATATCAATAGTATATTATACAAAATACAATTTATGGTAAAGAAATCTGGGTAACCAGAATATACAATTGTGGCAAAAGAACCCAGGCTATCCGGTTAAAAAATGGGTTCTTGTAACACTAAACACCCACTTACAGTGTGGAAATTTAGATTCTCATGATCAATACGAGTATGGGGGCGAGTTCATTAGAGAGGGAATGCAGAAAGATTCACAAGTTCTCGCAAAAATGTGAATAGAGTATTCAAGACATTCGTCTTTGTCCTAAAAAGCTATAAATACAAAAGGGTTCATGTGCTGAGTAGTGGTAAAGAGGTGTGAAAATGCCAAGTGTCATAATAAACGGACCAAAAATTGAAGATGTTGAAGTAAAAAGGGTGTTGGTCAAGGAAATTACCGATGCTCTAGAAAAAGCATACAAGATACGAAGGGAAGCTTACAGTGTGGTGATCAAGGAGAATCTGCCTGAGAATGTTGGTGTTGGTGGTGAATTGATCTTGGATAGAATGAAGAAGTAATAGTTAATTCCTCCCTCACATATATTCAATAGAATGATCCCTTTTACACTCTATTGGATAATATTTAGCTTGTGAAGGATTTATAGTCACTTTTTCTTCTCAGAAATCCAATTAAAGTATTTTGGTTCACCTGTATCGATCTTAGAAGTATCTCATATTTTCTTATTCGAAGAATAGATTTCAATACCAAATTAAAAAAAGAGACAAAACCGGCTTTGGGACAAAATTGTGTAAGCAACACCCCAACATAAGAGGACCGGTCTCTTTTCTTCATGCCTTCTCTTGCACTTCAAGAGAGAATTTTTCTTGTTATGGAGGAAATTCTTTCCTGCTTCCTTTTATAACTGTAAGCGATTTCTAGCGTCCGCTGGGAAGCAGGCGTGTTTTGGATGAATGGTAATTTTGAATCTATTGAGTTACAACTCGTACTGCAAAGATATTGTGGAGTAAGGCAGTGGAGAACATTGCCATTTCCTGGCGGTCTTCTCTTTTTTGACGGATTATCCAGCCGAATCTTCTCTTATCTGCTGAGAAAGCTGCTTCACTGAGGTTTCTCTGAAAGTAATTTTCTAAATATTTGACAGGCTGTGAGAATGGAAAAGGCATCCAGTAAGATGAATTTCTTGCCCACAGCAGTGAGGGGATTTACGTACACCACAGAAAAGGGGTACATGTTGAATTGTGACAGTTCAAAATGCTTAAAAGGTGTACAACCTCTCGATACTGGTGTGTGGACCTGTTACTATTCAACGTGCGGTGGACCTACCTGTTATCTTACGTGTCCAGAATCATGTCATGGTACGTGCAATGATCCTACCTGTCCTGATACGTGTCCTGATACTTGTAATCCTACCTGTGATCTCATTACATGCAGGATTAGTTGTGGATTTACGTGCTGGGAAACATGCTGGGAAACATGCCCTATCACCTGTGATGATCCTACGTGCGGAGATACCTGCGAGGATACTTGTGAGGATACGTGCCCAGCCACCTGTGATGATCCTACATGCTGAGGTATCAGAGATACACACTGCACACCTACGAATAATGTGCCGTTTTGACATTTCTTTTTCCTTTTTTGTGAATATACAACCTGTTTACATGTGGGTGTAGATGTGAAGCATTATGTCTGATTACGTTCATTTGAAAATTACATCTCCATTCTAAAGAACTGAGAACGTGCAAGCTATGTGCTTAATTTAGTTATAAAGGGCTTAGACAAAATTGATTTAAAAACTAGACAGAAAATCACGGAATCATGTGATGAAGCTTGTGTGCGCGAGGATGGAAGCCTTGAAATTGCTGAGAAAATTGTCAGAGAAATGAAAATAAAAATTAAAAGTTGGATCGAAGGACCTCTTCGGTCCTGATCCAGAAACAAATTCGTGATTTTGGAGATACCAGGAACTCCACCACTACACCTGCACCTTGTTGTTCCTTACGCGTAAGCGAGTGGCACATCGGCGGCACATGGGCATCCACACACGTAAGTGATAATGTCATCTATCACGTCGAGAGCATCCTCAATTGAATCTATGAGCTTGTTATCCAATTTACTACACAAAAGGGGGGGGCACTTGAGAAATGAATACAACAACGCACCTAGCCCAAGCCCCAATATGAGTTTTTTATAAGCTCGCCAATGCTGTGAGCATTCAGACATTACGCAAGGACAATCAGCGGGTGTAGAACCTGACCCAGTAATCCTACCCCTTAAATTCCTCGGATCAATGCTATCATTGTCATCACCGTCATCGCCACCACTAATCTCACGTCGAGCATCTTGTGCTTCTTTCCACAATTCTCTACAGTCATCATCATCACACCAGCGCCACAACCCTGTGGGGTCACTGCACCGCAGAGGATTGTTTCCCACATAAGTGTATCTGTTGAGCCCTTGAGGGTCGCTGAGCCATTGTGTGCACGTTTCCTCTGAATTGCCAATAATTCGTGGATCATCTGGTAGGAAGGTATAGAGATCTCGGGTCAGAAATCTCCCGATTTCACAATCATAGTAGCGGGCACCGTAGTAGTAGAGATCAGTTGCATCTTTCTCTTTTCCAGTGAACAGGTAGCGCTCTGATCCTTCCTCAGTGTAGGGTTCTCCGAAAGGACGGTAGGTTACAGCAGCCACAATGTTCTTACT
>Ga0209636_10002938_pt1 | contig 17414 bp, 9 predicted proteins | sample DeeMarSWOR152_54_FD_187464 | JGI IMG/M metagenome (GOLD analysis project Ga0209636, IMG submission 187464) | Marine sediment microbial communities from White Oak River estuary, North Carolina - WOR-1-52-54 (SPAdes) (version 2) | ecosystem: Environmental > Aquatic > Marine > Intertidal zone >...
CGCTTCCCAACAGCTTTCAGCAACTTGTCACCGACGTCATGTCCCATAGAATCATTAACCGCCTTAAATCGATCCAAATCGAGCATCAGTACGGCCAGCTTGCTACGAGTACGCCGCGACAGAGCCAACGCAACCGTAAAACGGTCACTCAGCAACATCCTGTTAGGCAAGCCAGTTAGCGCGTCATGGGTAGCCATTTGAGTAAGCTTCTGTTCGTACTGTGCACGCTCGGTAACATCACGGCTGACTGACCGAAATCCGATAATCTTTCCCTCTTTGTTTCGCGAAGGGGAAATCGAGGCTTCCAAAAACACCTGTTTTTTATCTTTTCTAATGGCTGTAAAAGGATATGATTGCAGGGGCTTGCCTGTCCGGAAAACCTTATTCCAGGCCTTATATATGCCCTTTATCTCCTCCTTGGGCACGTAGGCTTTATAGTTCATTCCGATTAACTCTTCTCTGGAGTACCCCAACTGACGACAAATTGCGTCATTGACAAAGATGAAGTTGCCAGCGAGGCCTACCTCGTAGTAACCTTCTTGTATCTCAGCCAGTATGGTACGATATCTCTCCTCTGATTCGGTTAAGGCTTCAATCATCTGCGCGCGCTCGCTAACATCACGGGTGATTCCCCTAAAGCCTATTAGCTCACCACTCTCGTTTCGTAATGGGAAAGCCGAGGTTTCGGTAGATATTCGCGTTCCACCCTTTCTAATCCGCCCCATAGGAACACCTTTGATTGGCCTTCCTGTCTCGTAGACCCGGTTGAATGCTCTATACACGCGCGGCACTTCATCTTCAGGTGTGTAAACTCGATAGTTCATCCCAATCAACTCTTCTCTGGAATATCCAGACTGGCGACACATTGCATCGTTGACAAAAGTATAGTTGCCGGCAATATCAACCTCAAAGTAGGCCTCTTCCATCTGCTCTAAAACTGATCGATATCTCTCCTCCGATTTTGCCAGAGCCTCTTGCAGTTGCTTGTATTCGGTTATGTCTTGAGACACAATCTGGAATTGCTTTTCGCCATTCCACAGCAGCTCTCCACGGGATACCGATAGAATCCGAACTTCACCGTCACTACGCACAATGCCGACATCGTAACTGAGAGGAGCAGGTTCTCCTCGTCTTCTTTTCTCTAGCCTTTGCAGGTGCTCAGCATAGGTCTGAGGAGTATAACGCTGTTTTCTAGGCACGGCGTCCAGTTCCTCAACACTACTGTAGCCCCACGTATCCAGCAAAGCCCGGTTGGCGTAAAGAGTCTTTCCATCTTTATCAAGAATGCGTATGCCTAAAGGCGAGTTCTCTATCGAATCACGGAAATTCTCCTCCGAGCGGCGTAGAGCTTCTTCAGCCTGCTTGCGCTCAGTAATGTCTCGGGAAACACAGTAAAGCAGCTTCTTCCCCGCGACCATAACGCTATTGACGCTGATGTCAACGTCAAAGACAGTACCGTCCTTGCGACGATGTTGCGTCTCCAAGCGGACACCAGCCTCGTCAACGTTATGTCCCATCTCAAGCAGTTCCTCGCGTGTCCATTGAGTATCCCAATCCCACGTGTGGAGCTCACGGACTTCCTCAGGAGTGTATCCCATCATCTCGGCAAATCGCTGGTTAGCCTCAACTACTTTGGAGTCCTCATCGAGGATACTTATCCCATCTCTGGACTGGTCCATAAGGATACGCCGCCGCATCGCTTCGTCAGCCAGCGCCTGCTCCGCCTGCTTGCGTTCGGTGACGTCTTGATACACCACCTGGAATCGCAACTCGCCATTCCACATCAGCTCTCCGCGGGACACCGATAGATGTCGAATTTCACCATCACTGCGCACAATGCCGAGCTCGTAACTGAGGGGCGCAGGTTCTCCTCGGCTCCTCTTCGCCAGCCTGTCCATATGCTCAGCGTAGCTCTTAGGGGTATAACGCTGCTCTCTAGGCACAGCTTCCAGTTCCTCAACACTGCTATAGCCCCAGATATCCAGCAAAGCCCGGTTGGTATAAAGATGCTTTCCGTCTTTATCAATCACGTGCATGCCCAAAGGTGAGTTCTCTATTGAGTCACGGAAGTTCTGCTCAGCCTGCTTGCGCTCGGTGACGTCTTGATACACAATTTGGAACTGCTGTTCGCCATTCCACAGCAGTTCTCCACGGGACATCGATAGATGCCTAACCTGACCGTCACTACGCACAATGCTGAGTTCGTATATGAGGGGGGCAGGTTCTCCTCGTTTCCGCTTCGCTAGTGTTTCCATGTGCTCAGCATAGCTCTCAGGAGTATAACGCTGTTCTCTAGGCACAGCTTCCATTTCCTCAACACTGCTGTAGCCCCACAGATCCAGCAAAGCCCGGTTGGCATAAAGATGCTTTCCATCCTTACTAATAACACGTATGCCCAAAGGTGAGTTTTCTATCGAGTCTCGGAAATTCTGTTCCGAGCGGCGCAGAGATTCTTCCGCCTCCTTGCGCTCGGTGATGTCTTGATACACCACCTGGAAACACTCTTTGCCACCCCAGAGCAGTTCTCCACGGGACGCTGATAGAAGTACAACTTCACCGTCAATACGCACAATGCTAGTCTCGTAACTGGGTAAGACAGATTCTCCTCGTTTTGCCTTCTCTGTCCTCTCCATATGCTCTGCGTAACTCTCAGGAGTATAGCGCTCATCTTCAGGTACAGCTTCCATTTCCTCAAAGCTACTAAAGCCCCAAAGATTCAGCAACATCCGGTTGGCATAAAGAGTCTTCCCATCTTTGTCAAGAACGCGTATGCCCAAAGGTGACTTTTCTATTGAGTCATGAAAGTTCTGCTCAGAGCGGCGTAGGGCTTCCTCAGCCTGCTTCTGCTCGGTGATGTCTTGATACACCACCTGGAAGCACTCTTCGCCAGCCCAGAGCAGTTCTCCACGGGACGCTGATACATGTCGAACTTGACCATCACTACGCACGATGCTGGTCTCGTAAGTGAAAGAGGCACGTTCTCCTTGTTTCCTCTTACCGAATCTTTCTACGTGTTCAGCGTAGGCCTGGGGAGTGTAACGCTGTTTTTTCGGCACGGCTTCCAATTCCCCAATACTACTGTAGCCCCACATATCCAGCAAAGCCCGGTTGGCGTAAAGAGTCTTTCCATCTTTGTCAAGAACGCGTATGCCTAAAGGTGAGTTTTCTATCGAGTCACGGAAGTTCTGCTCCGAGCGGCGTATGGCTTCCTCAGCCTTCCTGCGCTCGGTAATGTCACGGGAAACACAGAATATCAGCTTCTTCCCCGCAATAATAGCCCCGTTGGTGCTCATTTCAACATCAAAGACCGTGCCGTCCTTGCGACGGTGGCAAGTCTCGAAGTGGTCGCCAGTCTCGTCAACTGTACGGATCATCCCGAGGATATGCTCGCGCCCCCACTGAGCATCCCAATCCCACGCGTGTAGCTCACGGACTTCCTCCAGTGAATATCCCAGCATCTCGGCAAATTGCTGGTTTGCATCATGCACCTTGCCGTTCTCGTCCAGGACACTTATCCCATCTCTGGACTGGTCCATCAGGATACGCCATCGGGTCGCTTCTTCAACCAGCGCCTTCTCCGCCCGCTTGCTATCGGTGACATCCATAAAGCTCCCCACTGCGGCCTGCCTTCCCATATATTCAATTGAGGCGAGTCTCTCCAAATTACACATTATCTCGCCGTTCTTCTTTATAAATCTATACTCATAAGGCAGTACACTACGGCCTTTCAGGTTTTCTATTGCCTTCTCCCTGACTAATTCTCTGTCCTCAGGGTGAACCAGATCAAGAGGATGTATGCTTCGCAGTTCCTGCTCCGTATAACCTGTTAGCTCCTGGAACAATGCGTTAGCATATTGAAACTTTCCATCCTGGACAATGTAAATCCCTAGTCCGGGACAACGCATCAAGGCCTGAGCCAGCTCTGCCGACTCAAGCATTTTGGATTTGGTTTGTTTAGTTTTCTTTGCCATAGGTTTGTGGCCATCCCTTCTAGGCAAATTGCCTCAATACACCTTATATAAATATACCACCACATAGAAGCGTTGTGAATAGCCCATAGGTAACTTTTTGGCATGGTAAGAAAGTAATGTAAGTAACAGCTTTTTGTATAGGACAAAAGTAATGTAAGAATCCTACATGCCAAACATGTCTCCGAGGCTGGTCTAAACAAAGCAGAGAACGCTTATTCGCATTCAGGGTTTGTAATGCGCTACCACCACCTGGGTACTATAGGGGACTATGTTCCAGAAACCGGCCACCTAGGTGGTCGGTTTCACTACTGGCCTCCGACCAAAAAATGCTCTACCTTCTCTTTTAGGCTATTAACATCAAACGGCTTGGTAAGATAAGGAGCTTTGGTTTTGGACAGGAAAGCTTCAGTATCTGTTCCCATTATATCACCGGTAATAAAAATCACCCTATCAGCAAAGGACTGTGCTATCTTTTGCATACGCCCATATAACTCAATACCACTTGCCCCCGGCATTTTGATGTCCAGCAAAATGAGAGTGTACCGCTTGTTCTTGACCATTTCGAAGGCTTCGGCAGCATTGCTCACAGTCTCTACCTCATGTCCTTCATTAGTCAATAAGCGACTTAAGAATTCTAACGTCGATGGCTCATCATCCACCACCAATATCTTGGCTCTGGGCACTTTTTGAGGCTTCTCGGCAACCGGCTCAACCATTTCCAACCCTCCGGCTTCTAAGATCACGGGCAGTTCCACAATAAAGGTGGCCCCCTTGCCCGTTTCACCTTCAGCCCAGAGCCTACCCTTATGCTCAGCAATTATCCCGTGGCAAATACTCAAGCCTAGCCCTGTTCCCTGGCCTACCTCCCTGGTGGTAAAGAAGGGGTCGAATATCCTCACCAAGTTCTCTTTAGCTATACCAGTACCATTGTCCTTAAATGATATCCGTATAATGCCATTCTCTTCCTCTGTCTTAATCAGAAACTTGCCCTTACCGCGAGCCAGTTTCATCGCCGTCTCAGCGTTTACAATGATATTGAGGAACACCTGCTGTAACTGGGAGGCATCAGCCATAGTAATAGACAGGTCAGTGGCAAGCTCAGTGGTGACCTTTATGTTGTTTGTCCTCAGATGGTAAGCTCTCAAGTCAAGCGTGTTGGTAATTAGCTCATTGACGTTAGTAAGCGTTCGCTCTGGTTTGGTCTGACGGGCAAAGGTAAGCAACCTCCTGATGATACCAGCCACCCGTTGAGCACCTTCATCGATAGCCTTCAGGTCCATCCGTGCATCCTCAGGAATATCATTTCTGTCTGATAACAACTGTGAATAGCCGATGACGCTGGTCAGTGGGTTATTAATCTCGTGGGCAATGCCTGCCGCCATCTCACCCACAGAAGCCAGACGGCTGGCAACTTGCGCCTTTTGCTCTAATTGCCTCTTCTCCTCCGCAACTCGCCTGCTCTCGGTGATATCATGCTGCATCTCTACCAAAGCCTCAATGTTACCAGCAGAGTCCACAATAGGAAACATTGATACCTCAAATGCAAAATCCTGTCCCCCTATCGCTTCATAAACGTGTTCCGCATGAAAAGGCTTCCCTGTCTTCAAGACAGCTCGCAGGGGACAACGACGCTGTGCTGTGGAACAAGGCTTGGATAACGAGTGCAGTACTTCATAGCACTTCCGCCCAATGACGTCTTTTCGATTTCCTCCGTAGTGTTTTAAGAAGCTTCTGTTGATTTCGATGATATTGTAATCAGTATCCACGACCATAAGGACTTCGACCATGCTATTTAGGAGGCGGTCAAGATAGTCGTGCGATGTGCGGAGCTCCTCTTCTATCCGTTTGCGCTCGGTGATGTCTTGATACACAAGCTGGAATTTCTTTTCGCCATTCCACATCAGTTCTCCACGGGACGCTGACAGAGTCCGAACTTGACCGTCACTACGCACAATGCTAGTCTCGTAACTGTATGGGACAGGTTCTCCTCGTCTCCTTTTCTCTGACCTTTTCAGGTATTCGGCGTAGCTCTCAGGAGTATAACGCTGTTTTCTAGGCGCAGCTTCCAGTTCCTCAACACTACTGTAGCCCCACATATCCAGCAACGCCCGGTTGGCATAAAGACTTTTTCCATCTTTGTCAAGAACGCGTATGCCTAAAGGTGAGTTTTCTATTGAGTCATGGAAGTTCTGCTCCGAGCGGCGTAGGGCTTCCTCAGCCTCCTTGCGCTCGGTAATGTCACGGGAAACACAGAGGATCAGCTTCTTCCCCCCGACCACGACACCATTGTTGCTGAGTTCAACATCAAAATACGTGCCATCCTTGCGACGGTGGCGTGTCTCAAAGTGCTGACCGGTCTCGTCAACAGTCCGCGCCATCTCGAGCACTTCCTCACGTGGATGATCAGTATCCCAATCCCACACGTGGAGCTCACGGACTTCCTCAGGAGAATACCCCAGCATATCCGCAAATCGCTTGTTTGCCTCAACCAGTTTGCAATTCTCGTCTAGGACACTTATCCCGGCGATGGAGTTTTCCATCAACATACGCCGCCGCATCACTTCGTCAGCCAGCGCCTGCTCCGCCAGTTTGTGCTCGGTGATGTCGGTAACCATTCTCAACGAACCAACATATCGCCCATCTTTGTCAGAAACGGGACTCGCCGCTATACTTGCCCACAGATCACTGCCATCCTTGCGACGGAGCTTGAATTCATATTGTTCCACGATTCCCATACGGCTGCGCTCCAGCTTCTCCTCTGCGACTGCCTTCCACTCCTCATCCATAAACAAAAACAGCGACTTATCTATCATATCTTCAGCATTGTAGCCCAGCATTTCAGCCATCCTGGCATTGACAAAGGTTGTCCTGCCCTCATCATCAATAATCCAGACACCTTCGTACGCCGTCTCAATGAGGCGACGGTAACGTTCTTCGCTGTCCCGCAAAGCTTCTTCAGCCCTATTGCGCTCCTCTGCCTGTTCCATGCTGTGCAGCGCAAAAGCGATATCCCCGGCAACTTCTTCAAACAGTACATCCTCCTCTTTTTGACCCAGAAAACCAAGCGGGCTAGAAACAGTCATTATTCCATAGACTTTACCACCATATTCCAGCCGTATACTCATCCCGCCTCTGCCAGAATAATTTTTTGCCACAGGACAATCGGTACAAACAGACAGTGGATCCTCGACTGCCACAACACCCGATTTTTTCAGCGCCCTCCGTCCACAATCAGGCAATTCGCCACGCTTCAACCGCTCAATCATCTGCAGGAAAGCCTCGCCCAGACCAGCTTCAGCAGCAGCTATCAGCTTGCCTGACTCGTCCAGCAGAGCAATCCAGGCATTGTAATAACCACGGGTCTTGACAAAATTCTCACAGACACCTTTGAGCAGAGTATCACGGTCAGCCCCCCTGGCGATAAGCTGGTTGACATTACGGATAGCACGAAGCACTATGTTGAAATGTCGCATACCCTCCTCTGCCTTATTGCGCTCGGTGACATCACGGCACACGCAGAAAATCAGCTTCTGCCCCGCAATCACAGCACTGTTGACACTGATGTCAACATCAAAGACACTGCCATCCTTGCGACGGTGGCGCGTCTCCATGAGGGCACCCACCTCATCAACATCCCGTCCTTTCTCGAGCAGTTCCTCACGTGTCCATTGAACATCCCAATCCCAAGTGTGGAGTTCAAGGACTTCCTCGAGAGTATATCCCAGCATCTCGGCAAATCGCTGGTTCGCCCCAACTACTTTGGCGTCCTCATCAAGGACAACTATCCCATCTCTGGCCTTGTCAAACAGGATACGCCGCCTTGTCGCTTCGTCAACCAGCACATCCTCCACCTTATTGCGCCCTGTGGTGAGGCTTACATCTTCAGCCTGGATGCTGAAGCTACCAGCAGGACTGAGAGAAACACCACGCTTACTTTTGGCTCTGGAAGAACGAGCACGTCGTGCTACTGGTTTCCTAGCTGGCTTCCCTTTTTTTCTACCATCGCTCTTCATCTGCCATCTCCTTCAAGATGCTGTCACTTCCACCGACTAATGCTTTTTCTCAAACACAACCACAGTGCTATTATGTCTACAATGTTCCAAGAATGTCAAGGAGTACAAGCTGCGTTTAACCTTCTATTGGAGAGGCTACCACACACCTCGAAATCACGGAGTCACCCAGGACTAATAGAACACCGAAATGGCTGCGTAATTTCGACTTTAGCTCAACTGGCAGTACATTCATCTAAACTGCGCATAACGCCGTGAAAACGATGAGTGTTATTGAAACCAGCAAATAATCAGGATTGTAGTCCTTAATCTTTCGACTCGCATAGTCACGCCATCTCATTCTGACCCTTATTTGCAATGATTTCACGCCTGCTATTCTTCGATCTTCTCGACCTCGATAGTGCATTCTGTGACCAAAGCGGCAAAGGCACCCAGAGCCGCCAAAACCGGTGCGGCCATAATCCCTATCGCCGCTGCCGGTGCACCTATTGACAGCGGAACCTCCAGCACAGTTTTACCTTCATGAATGACACGCACTCGTCTGATGTTGCCCTCATGTATAATCTGTTTGACTTTATGAACCAATTCGTCTCCCGATATGGTAAATTTTTCACTGGTAGCCATCAATCTCCTCCATTGTTTTGATATTCACTAATTTAGGGCAAGGCTCTAGCCTCACTACAGAAATGCCACCCTAAAAAATCGCAACTGCACCGAAAACGGACCACTAATAAACACTATCAATTACTCCTTCTTGACCATCTTCAAATGTCACATATTTAGTATAACACATGGCTTCATTGTCAATAATTTGCCGCCAGCCCAAAATGGGCTATAATCTCAGCCAGAATCTTCAGAGTTCAGGCACCTAACAAGTATTATGTTTTATAAAGGAGGAAGCCTATGGGTAAGATATTAATGGGCCCGCAGACATTGATCTATCCCATGCCGGCATTACTAGTCGGGGCAAACGTAGATGATAAACCAAATTTTATGGCAGTCGGTTGGGGCGGTATTGCCAACGGCGAGCCGCCAATGATTTCTATAGCCGTACGCCACCAGCGCTACACACTCAAAGGCATCAAGCAAAACATGACTTTCTCTATTAACATACCCTCAACAGATATGGTAAAGGAAACAGATTACTGCGGCATCATGTCCGGGGCTAAGGTCAATAAAGCAAAGGTCTGCCAATTCAAGGTGTTTTATGGCAAATTGGATACTGCCCCGCTTATCGAGCAGTGTCCCATCAATCTAGAGTGCGAGGTTGTGCACATCCTGGACTTAGGTAGTCATTCGCTTGTCATCGGCCGAATCGAGGAGGCACATGTCTCAGATAGCTGCCTCACCGATAGCAAACCAGACGTTAATAAGATTAAGCCCTTTATTTACACCACAGCCCCAGCCAGTCAGTATCAAACCCTCGGAGAAGTCATAGCCAAAGCATTCAGCATCGGCAAGGAGTTAAAGGCAAAATAATAAACAGACGATGTACATTGACAGCGGGATTATAATATGACAGACACAGATGAAGACGACCTTTGCCAACATTCGGAGGTGAATAAAATGACTGCTGTACAAAAAACTTTGCTCTATATCTTTGCCGTATTCGCTCTCATTTTCATTGCCACCCTACCATTTCAACCCTATGCCGGTGACTTCGTTATTAAAGCGATACCAGCAATAAGCCTGGCAGTACTAGCCCTGATAACAGTTAGCAGGATAACAGGCAAGCTACTGTTTGTGTCTCTCCTGTTTTGTGCTGCCGGCGATGTAGCCTTAGAACTAGAGGCAGGAAAGTATTTCGTTATCGGTCTGGGGCTCTTTTTAATCGCCCAGATTATGTTCATCGCAACTTTCTCCAGGGATTTCAAGATGCAGAGATCCAGGATACCCATAATCGTCGTTCTCGCTATCTATGGTTTAGCTATAGCCTTCATCTTGACACCTTCGCTCGGAGAAATGGCAATACCAGTCTATTGCTATTTGGTGGCAATAATCCTGATGGGCATTTTTGCAGCATTGAGAGGGGCAAAGAATAAATTCACCCTTTACGGGGCTGTCTCGTTCATCGTCTCCGATTCAATCATAGCCATCAACAAATTTATGATGCCGGTGCCAGCAGTCGATTACATCGTTATGATTACATATTATCTGGCACTATTTCTAATAGTTTATGGATTTTTGAAAAGGCCTTTCTCCCTTTGACAAACCCAAGGGCTTACAATTGAATAATTCAAACATTCAAACTAGCCGAGCACCACAATTTACGCAGAATTTCGATGGGGAGGTAATAGCAGCTCCGCACGTAGCACAATAAGATACCAAGCTTGAACCGCAGGCTCCGCAGAATTGCTGACCGGGGTCAATTTGGCAACCGCATTTAGGGCAGGCGACTTTCTGCTGTACCTGCTGAGCTTGCTGAGCCATTGGCTCATGTTTCTTTGTCGACGCTTGCAAAAATGCTGGCTTTGTCTGTGATAGCTTGCCACCACCCCAAATAGCAACAAAACAGACTGCGGAGATAAGCACCATGATAATCAGGCTAAGTCGCCCGGGAAGCCACAATATGAGGTTCAGCAGTAACCCCATTATCCCTAGAACGAACAGTAAGCCGCCTATAGCTTTCATTTGTATTGCCTTATCCGAGATACAAGCTGTTGCGCTAATTGTAGCAAATCCCGTCAACACCAGAAACTATTCAAGGTATTTAACCATTCACCCAAGACATCACCGAAGGGGACGGCTAAATCCTGAATAATTTCAAAAATGAAAGCTCAATAGATTGGGCAACGGATATTTGCTTTTATTTAGAATTTAGAACTTAGGATTTAGTATTTTGACAGATTAAAGATGACTGCCGTTAAATCTGTGATCAGAGTCCGGCGGCGGTTAATATATCTGGGACTAACTCTTCCCTGCCAATTGCCATGACATGGACTCCATCGCAAATGGAATCTTTATTAAGGGCAGCAATCATCCTGCCGGCAATCTCAATGCCCTTGTTTATTGCTTCGCCCTTAGGTGCCGCCGCCAGCTCATCAACCAGGTTCTGGGGTACAAAGATTCCAGGTACATTCTCAGTCATATACTTAGCCATCCTGGCTGAAGTAAGCAAGACGATTCCGGCCAGAATCTTGACGGGAAATTTGCGAGCATACTTCATAAACTTGGCGAATTTGTCAAGGTCATATATAGCCTGGGTCTGGAAGAACTCAGCTCCAGCATCGACTTTTTTCTCGAATTTAAGCAACTGAGGTTCTACTGGGTTAGCTTCAGGAGTGACTATGGCCCCAGCACAGAACTCAACAGCTCCATCAAGATCATTACCTCCGAGGTCTTTGCCCGATTCCAACTGACGGATTGTCCTTAATAGTTGAACCGAATCGAGGTCAAAAACGCCCTTGGCTTCCTTATGGTCACCCACGGGCACAGCATCGCCGGTAAGGCAGAGGACATTCATTACACCTCTGGTATAGGCGAAAAGCAGCTCAGCCTGAAGTGCAAGCCTGTTTCGGTCACGACAAGTCATCTGCAATATCGGCTCACCACCACGTTCTTTGATAGCCAGACACCCACCTATGGAAGGGAAACGCATCACCGAGCTTTGGTGATCAGTAACATTCATAGCAACTACTTTGTCTTTGAGAATGTCAATGTGATGATGCATTTTATCTATGTTTGTCCCTTTAGGTGGACCAATCTCACTGGTTATGACAAATTCACCGGAGTTAAGAGCTTCTTTAAAGCGTGTTGACATTGTCATTTCCCCCTAATCACGCAATTTTAGTCGTCCGAGGCCTAGGTGTCGCCTGATAATTCTTAGGTGGCTGATACTTGCGCATCAAATCAAGTCTGCCCTGCGCTTCCAGTCGCCGATGTATTAGAGTCCAGGCACAATCTTTAGTTATGTCAACTTCACACATGCCTTTGTTGGTACCACCGCACGGTCCGTTAAGCAAACCCTTATGACAGGCAGTCAACGGGCAGATGCCTGCAGTCTGCCCCAAAACACACTGACCACACTGAGCACAGACCTCATGAAAATTGCCTGGTTCATCCTCAAGTCCAATGAACAGGGTATCCAACGCCGGGATGACAGGCCTATCAATATAGCAACTGATCTTGTGTACTCCCAAGGCACAAGACATAACCAAAATGCAATTTGAACTGCTAATAGCCCCGCTGTTCTCTCTGAGCGCAACTTCTGTCATCTCGTCGCAAGCAGTTGGAATAACCGTCCAGCCCGTGACTATTTTACCCAGTTCTTGTAGACGATCCTTCATACCCAATACCTCATCCCTACCTCCAGTTTTAGTCATGGTAGCACAAGTGCCACAACCAACAATGAAGACTTTATCTAACCCATCAAGCTGTTCTTTAATCTCGTCGAAAGTCTTCTGCTTAGTGATAGATTTCATCGTCACGTCCTCCTGATTAACCAATAGGCATTTCTACAAGCACCACAAAACGTCACCTCTCCAAGTCACACCTCAAGCACCGCTTAGCCTCATACTTGGCTTTATCCTCTGGGAAACAAAGCTCTATCTCCTCAAAACTGTTTTTCCTTTTTTCGGTGGGAAGAGTCAGCACCTCTAGTCGTGGTTGTGCCTCCCACGTCTCTTCTTCCACCTTAGTAGCAGCTTCCACAATGACCTCAGTCTTCAAGTCATACATCTCTACCCTCGAAGTATCTGCCTTGAGGTACTTGTCTATGGCGAGAGCCCCTCTCCTGCCAGCAGCGATGGCATCTATGACCATGCCAGGACCGGTGACAAAATCACCGCCAGCAAAGACACCGGAGACATTGGTAGCCAGGGTGTTACTATCGACAGCCAATGTCTCCCATCGTGTGCGCTCAAGAGCACTGTCAGGTGGCAAAAACGAGAGGTCAGGAGCCTGCCCAACAGCAGCAATCACCGTATCCGCCTCAGCAAAAAATTCCGAGCCTGGAATCGGTACTGGACGACGCCGTCCACTGGCATCCATCTCTCCTAATTGCATACGGATGCACTGTAAACCAGTCACCTTCCAATTATCACTAACTATACGGGTAGGGCTGACAAGAAAATTGACATTCACTCCTTCAGGCAACGCCTCGTCATACTCAACTTCAGTAACCGGCATTTCTTCTCGTGAGCGCCGGTAAAAGATGTTCACCTCATCAGCACCAAGACGAAGAGCGCTGCGCGCAGCATCAAGAGCCACATTCCCACCACCAATAACCGCCACCCTCTGCCCAACTCTAACCTGCTTACCAACCTTAATATCCCTCAAAAATCTTAGCCCGTAGTGAAAACCTTCCACATCCTCTAATTCGCCGGGGATGCCTATCTTCTGGCTTCTCTGGGCACCAGCAGCAATAAAGACAGCGGCAAAACCATCTTTCTTGAGGTCGTCCACAGTATAGTTCACACCGATAGGTGCGTCATATCTTATGTCCACTCCACGCCTAGCAATATATTCTATCTCCTGCTCAATGACCCGACGAGGCAATCTAAACTCAGGTATAGCCACAGAGAGCATGCCCCCACCAACAGGAAGTGCCTCAAAAACAGTAACTCCATAACCCATCTGAGCCAGATAGTAGGCACAACTCAGCCCGGTTGGACCAGCGCCTATGACTGCCACCTTCTGCGGCTTAGTCCGGGGGAAAGGCTCGGGAGGAGGCAATTCCGCTATATTGTCAAAGTACCAATCAGCAACAAATCGCTTAAGCGACCTGATAGCCACAGAGTCATCCAGTTCCCCACGGCGACACCTGCCTTCGCAAGGATGATGGCAGATGCGACCGCATATCGCTGGAAACGGATTTCTTTCTCTGATTGTTTCAACAGACTCCAGATATTCTCCAGCCGCAATATGAGCGATATATTTAGGAACGTTAATCCCCACTGGACACGTATGCTGGCACGGCGATATCATCAGCGAATCGCAGACAGCAGCAGGACATTTCTTCTCCTTTATATGAGCCTCATACTCATCCCGGAAATAATTAATCGTTGTAAGGACAGGGTTAGGACATGTCTGCCCTAAGCCACACAATGAGCACTCTTTAACTGCCCTGGCTATGGTAAGCAGAGTTTCAATATCACTATCACGCCCTTTGCCTTGAGTGATTCTGGTCAGGATTTCCAGCATCTGCTTTGTTCCCAGACGGCAAGGAACACATTTGCCGCAAGACTCATCCTGAGTGAAGCTCAAGAAATATCTGGCCACTTCAACCATACAGGTAGCCTCATCCATAACCACCATTCCACCGGAGCCCATAATCGAGCCTAGTTGGGCCAGAGAGTCATAATCTACAAATGTATCTATAAACCTGGTTGAAATACACCCACCAGACGGGCCGCCTGTCTGCACCGCTTTGAACCGCTTTCCTCGAGGTATGCCACCGCCAATATCGAAGATGACAGTAGATAGTGGTGTGCCCATTGGCACCTCCACCAAACCGCTATTAGCAATTTTTCCGGTAAGGGCAAAAACTGCTGTTCCCTTGCTCTTCTCAGTGCCCAAACTGGCAAACCACTCTGCCCCTTTGTCAATAATAACGGGAACAGAAGCTAGCGTCTTTACATTATTTATATTGCTTGGCTTTCCGTCCAAACCAGATTGTGCTGGAAACGGCGGACGAGGCCTAGGCATGCCCCGCTTGCTCTCAATAGAAGCAATCAGTGCTGTCTCCTCACCACAAACAAAGGCGCCGGCACCCTCCTTTACATGAATCGTGAAAGAAAAATGTGAGCCAAGGATATTATCACCTTGAAAACCCCCGTCCTTAGACTGCTCCAAAGCAATGCAAAAGCGCTTCACCGCCAACGGGTATTCAGCGCGGACATATATATAGCCCTCTTGAGCACCTATAGCATATCCGGCAATAGTCAATCCCTCAATAACAGAGTGGGGGTCAGCCTCCAGTATAGAGCGGTCCATAAATGCCCCTGGGTCACCTTCATCGGCATTGCAGATAACATATTTCGTATCACCGGGTGAATTCCGACAAAACTCCCATTTCCGCCCTGTGGGGAAACCAGCTCCTCCCCTACCACGCAATCCCGACTTCTTTACCTCCTCAATGACCTCATCAGGCTTAATAAGGAGAGCTTTCCTAAGCGCCCTATAGCCACCTCTGGCAATATATTGGTCAATCTTCTCAGGATTGATGTGTCCACAATTACGCAGGATGACACGCTGCTGCTTCTTATAGAAGTTTATCTCTGAATAGTACGGGATGCTTTGACCTGTAACCGGGTCACGATAAAACAGACGCTCTACTGGCTTGCCGTTTTTGAGGTGAGAGGTAACAATCTCCGGTGCATCTCCCGGCTCCACATGAGTATAGAAAATGCCTTCAGGTTCAATAACCACATTAGGTCCCTGCTCACAGAAACCATGACAGCCGGTAAAGTCTACCTCGACTTCGGCTAATTTCTGTTGTGCTACCTCCGTTTTAAGCGCCTCATAAACGGCATCGGAGCCACCGGAAACACAGCCCGTGCCTTGGCAAACGAAAACAACCTTATGGTCTGCCATACTATTCTCTGCCCTTTCTCTCACCAAGTAACTGCGCTACTTTTTTAGGGTTCATGTGCCCGTAGGTCGTTGTGCCAATTACTATGTTAGGTGCTAAAGCACAAACTCCTATGCAGGCAACCGTTTCCAATGTATATTCATAATCGGGAGTAGTCTCACCTTCCTCTAAACCCAAATACTGCTTCACCAATTTCAATATTGTCTTCCCACCACGAACATGACAGGCAGTTCCCCGACATACCCTAACCACATTTCTACCCTGTGGCTTGGTATACAATTGTGCATAAAAGGAAATCACCCCCTGTACTTGCACAGGAAATAAGCCCAATGACCTAGCTATAATGTCTACCGATTCCGGAGGAATATATCCAAACTCATCCTGTATTACCTGAAGGAGCGGGATCAATGCCCACTTTTGACCTTGATACTCGGCTACAAGCTTGGCTATCTGAGCCAAGCTGGGCTTAGCTTTTGTTTTCGTTTTCAGCTTAGCCATCACCTTCAATCCTTTCCAGCCTTACCTGACACGTTTCCAAAGCCGGGGCCTTTGTCCGCGGGTCCAAAACAATATCAAATAGCACATTTGCCTGTCCCTCAGAAAAAACCGCAGGCATAAAAACCATCCCTTGATTGATCGTGTCACTAATCCTAACTAAAGCTGCCACTTCACCTTTAGGTGACACCACCTTGACCCTGTCACCATCTTTGACTTTAAGCCTTCTAGAATCAGACTTGCTTAGCTCCACAAAAGCCTCAGGCGATAATTTCCTAAGCCGTGAAGCTCTCAAGCTCCTGGAACCGCTGCCAAACTGATACAATGTAGTTCCCACAAACAGCGTCAAAGGGTATCCATCTTCTGGGCTAGGTTGCGGGGTATACTTCACCAGAGAAAACTTCATCTTCTCGCTGGCAATTTGTCCTTTGCCAAGGCGATAGCTTTTCACATCCAGCTTGGCATAGTTCACACCCTGGTATAAAGGAACCAACTCTGCAATCTCATTCATTACATCCTGGGGTGAAGAATGAGGCATTGAAGATTTCATCGTGGTAGCTAAACGAAGTATTATCTCCCAATCTGGCAAGCTATTCCCAAATGGTTCCAAGGCTTTTTTTATCCTCTGCACCGTACCATCAAAATTGGTAAACGTGCCTTCCTTCTCTGCAAAGCTAGCAACAGGCAAGACCACTTTTGCCAGCTTCGCCGTCTCAGTGAGGAACAAATCCTGCACTACCAGGAAATCCAGCGATTCCAACGCCCGTCTAACAAGGTTTGAATTAGGAAAACTCGCTGCCGGATTTTCACCCACAATATACATGCCTCTCATCTTGCCTTCTTCTATTCCGCTGATCGCCTCTAGTGCTGTCAACCCTACACCCACGGGCAACTGGCATCCCCAGCGAGCTTCAAATATCTTCCTAGCTTGAGCATCTTCCACACTCTGATAGCCGGGCAAGAAATCAGGCAGTGTTCCCATATCACAGGCACCTTGTGCGTTGTTCTCCATCTGCAGTGCATAGATACCACCCCCTCCATCCCCTATATTTCCAGTCATCAATGCCAAATTCGCCAAGGCAGCTACACTGCCAACCCCATTAACATTTTGGGTAATGCCATCACCATAGACGATAGAAGCACGTCCCGCCTTGGCAAAGAACCGGGCGGCATGGCATATATCATCACTTGGAATACCTGTGATCTTCTCTACATACCCTGGGGTATATTCCTGCAAATATTCAGCCAGTGCCTCTAAATTAGTCGTTTTGCCAGCCACACGCTCTTTGTCGAGGATTTTTTCATCTATAACCACCTTCACCATACCATTTATAAGAGCCACATCCGTACCAACCTTCGGCCTCAGCCAGAGACTGGCCCATGAGACAAGCTTAGTCTGCCTGGGAT
>Ga0209636_10002939_pt1 | contig 17414 bp, 14 predicted proteins | sample DeeMarSWOR152_54_FD_187464 | JGI IMG/M metagenome (GOLD analysis project Ga0209636, IMG submission 187464) | Marine sediment microbial communities from White Oak River estuary, North Carolina - WOR-1-52-54 (SPAdes) (version 2) | ecosystem: Environmental > Aquatic > Marine > Intertidal zone >...
ACCGGCTGGGATCAAACTTCTTGAGAGCATCCAGGGTGACTCCTCGACAGGTTATACCTACCCAGATATCGCCGTTGCGCATCATGTGCTGGTGAAAGCAAGTCCAGCCGGTAGCCAGGTCATAGCTAGCGGTCGGGTTCAGCCATTCCACGATTACGTTGCCGCTGAAATCCTTCGTGCTGGCTGGGCGACGCACCAGCATACGAGTCGTATAGGGCAGGTAAGGTGCCCTGACTTCGACGGCAAAATTGCTGGTATCATCGGGAGCAACCAGCTTATACTCGTTTGCCTTACCGCTTATGAAATATTCCTCCTCTACGTAGCCGAGCGACTCGAAATCAGTGCCGCCTGATGGATTGAACGGGCGTGAATCAGCGGTCACAGGTATGGGACCGGTCACGGTGGCAAGCGGTACGGTTGGTTCGCTCTCCGGCGCAGCGCAAGCCAGAATGCTGAAACATAGAGCCAGAACAAGGACAATAGCCAGGGTAAAACTAATTGTTTTCGACTTCTTCACTGCACACCTCCTCATTTCCTGAATTCCTTAGAGTTACGTATAATTTATCGCTAACAAACCTCTTTGTCAATGGTTTCTAAATGCCAGTGTGTTGTCGCGGTGAATTCAGCCACTTTTGCTTCTGGGCAAGCCTGATTTCCTCATCGGTAACCTTGTACTGACTGAGAAAGTCCTTCTTGAAGATAGTGAAGGTACCCTGCTGAATGGCGTTTTCTATTTTCTGCATCAGCCTGACGATAAAGCGCAGGTTGTGTATGGTGGCTAGCCTGTAGGCTAATAGCTCCTCGCATTTGAACAGGTGGTGAAGGTAAGCAGCGGAGAATGTGCGGCAGGTGTAGCAGTCACAGTCAGCATCAACAGGCTGCTCTCTCCCCTTGTAGGAGGCTTTCCGTATGTTTTGCCTGCCCTGCATGGTGAATATGGCGCCGTTGCGGGCTACCCTGGTAGGTAAAGCGCTGTCGAAGAGGTCTATTCCATGGCTTACTCCCTCGATTATGTCCTCAGGCGAGCCAACGCCCATGAGATAGCGGGGTTTGTCTTGAGGCAGGAAAGGCATTGTTTCATCCACCATCGACCAGGTCTGCTCTTTGGCTTCGCCCAGGCTTAGACCTCCGATGGCATAGCCTGGAAAATCGAGCGAGGTGATAGCTGCTGCCGACTGTTGCCGTAACTCGGGGAAAACACCTCCCTGAATAATGCCAAAAAGTAGCTGGTCAGGGCTTTGGTGGTGCTTCCAGCACCTCTCCGCCCACCGGTAGGTCCTGTCCGCAGCCTCACGTACTTTTACCATATCGGCGTTAACAGCCGGGCATTCGTCCAGAGCCATGATAATGTCAGCACCCAGTTTCTGTTGAAACTCGGTAACTCGCTCAGGAGTAAGGTGATGCTCGCTGCCGTCGATATGCGAGCGGAATGTAACGCCGTCATCGGTGACCCGGCACAGCCTGGCCAGACTAAAGACCTGATAGCCGCCGCTATCGGTCAATATCGGTCCATCCCAGCACATATACTTATGCAGCCCTCCCAGCTTCTCAACAATATCTATCCCCGGTCGCAGATAAAGATGATAGGCGTTACCCAAGATTATGGTTATACCGATGTCTTCAAGCTCTTCCGGGATTAAGGCCTTGACCGTGCCCTGGCTGGCTACGGGGAGGAATGCCGGCGTCGGCACTGTTCCATGCTTCGTAGCAAGCCTTCCCAGGCGTGCCTGCGTATCCGTGCGGGTCTTTATGACTTTAAAATGCCCTTCTATCTCTCGAACTCCTTGCTGTTTTTAGGATGAAATGCTCTGGGAGACAGCCGGCAGCAGTCTAAGCACCGGATGTAAGCCAGATGTCCAGGGACATGGTCAGAAAAATGATGCCCAGATAGGGGAAGGCTGATAGCTTGTAAACCCGCCAGGCAGCTATCGATGTCTTTGAGAACAGCAGGCTGGCGTTGGCGTAAATCATCAAGCCGCCGGTAATATTCGCCATAATCAGATAAAGCAGGTGAAAGTCAGCGGCTATGTAGATGAACATGGAGACAAGATAGAGAAGTATAGATAAGCCAAAAAGTGTTTTCACCACATCTTTAACCTGCCAGCTCAGCGGGAAGTAGTTCAGCCCAGCATCTAGATAGTCTTCCCGGTTGGCAATCATTACAGTCCAGACGTGAATTGGAGTCCAGATTGCCACCAGACCGCACAGGAGAAGAATCCTGGCATCGAATGCCGGACTTACGGCAAACCAGCCGATAAGCACCGGTGCACAGCCGGCAACTATGCCGAGGAAAGTGCATGAGATTGTCTTACGCCATATCGACGAAGCCATGACGCCGATTATACCGAACAGGAAGCAAAGTGGATGTAGCATCCAGGCTAAGGCTAACCCTATAAGTATAAGCCCGATGATAAGGGGCAGAGCTTTCTGCGGTGGGTAGATTCGCTTTGAAGGCAAGGCTCGATTGGATGTCCTCTTCATCCTGGCGTCAACATCACGGTCGAGGTAGTTGGTAAGCCCGTTGGAGCCAGCGCTGCCTAAAAAGATGGCGATTAAGGTGAGAACAAAGACTTTGGCCGATGGATAGCCAGCGGCGGCGATAAATGCCGAGCAGATGCCGATAAAGGTAAGCAGGCTGGTCTCTACAGGTTTCAGTACGGTGATATAGTCCAGGAAGGTCCACTGCTTGCTCAGAGCGATTTTCAAGGCTTTACCACCTCTTTAAGGATGCTAAGGACTTCTTTCTGCGGCACATCGCTGCGTATTATCGCCCTGCCAATGTCTTTGAGCAAGACCCACCGGATTGTTTTTCCCCGCACTTTTTTGTCCAGCTCCATAGCTGCAAGCACATCAGCCAAAGGTATACCGGAACAATCTATAGGCAAGCCGAACTTCTGCAAAATAGCTTTCTGGCGCTCGACGGCATCTTGAGGCAGAAGCTTTAAGCGATGGCTGAGCCTGGCTGCTACCATCATGCCGATAGCCACTGCCTCACCGTGGAGAAAACGTTTATATTTGCCGGCAGCTTCCAGTCCATGGGCTATAGTGTGCCCGTAGTTAAGCATGATGCGTTTCCCAGTTTCCTTCTCATCTTCAGAGACAATCCGGCATTTAATTTCGGCGCTTCGAACAATGACTTTAGAAATAATGTCCGGCTTTAGCTTGAGCAGGTCTTTGGTATTGTCTTCTATAAGCTGGAGGAAAGCGGCATCCAGAATCAACCCGTGCTTGATGACCTCAGTCCACCCTGAGGTAAGCTCGCGCTGTGGCAAGGTGGTTAAAGTCTTAACATCAGCCAGAACAAGGCGCGGCTGATAGAAAGCGCCAATCAAGTTTTTGCCCCAGGGATGGTCAACAGCTACCTTGCCGCCGATGCTGGCATCTGTCATGGCTATCAGGCTGGTGGGCACTTGCAACCAGGGCAAGCCTCTTAAGAAGGTGGCAGCGACAAATCCAGCCAGGTCACCAACCATGCCGCCGCCTAAGGCAACTATGACATCGTTTCTCTCTACCCGGTACTCAATGAGGAAGTCGTAAATCTTGACAGCCCGGGCGATATTCTTCGAGGCTTCACCGGGCGGTACTACACAGCAGTTGACGGCAAAGCCGGCTTTTTCCAGCGTTTTCTTAACCCGTGCGCCGTAGATGGAAAAGACGGTTTCATCGCTGATAATGCTGGCTGTGCCTGACAAGCCTGCCTGCTTCATTTTTTCCCCGAGCTTGTCCAGTATCCCCCAGCCGACAAATACGGGATAGCTGGCTGTCTCTGTCTCTACAGTACAGGCGAGGTCGGCCTCAGCGGCTTTTTTACTGCTATGCTGCTTATTTACATACTGCCAGCCTTTTATCGTCTCCCGGCTTACTTCGTCGATGGTCAGATTATCGGTATGAATCGTCCAGTCGGCGACAGCATAGTAAGGCTGACGCTTGGATTTAAGCTGCCTGATGCGCTCTAAAGGATTATCCCCGGCGAGCAAGGGGCGGACTACAGGGTTAGCAGCATAGAGGGTATCGTGGAGCAGTCGCTGGTATATGGTCTCCGGTTTGGCTTCCAGGCAGACAACGACGCTGGTTTCAAGAAGCAGCTTCTGATTGTTGGGGTCGATGATAGCTCCACCACCGGTAGCGATGACTGCATTTTCTCTATGGCAGGCCTGCCTCAAGACTTTGCGTTCCAGCTGCCTGAACCTTTCCTCGCCGTCTTGTTTAAAGATTTCCGAAATTGATTTGCCGCTGAGCCTGACTATTTCATCATCTGTATCTATGAACGTCCAGTTCAGGCGCTCGGCTACTTTGCGGGCAACGACCGACTTCCCGGCAGCTGAAAAACCCGTGATGGCAATATTGCTATTTGCTTTACGACTTCGCATAGCGTTTGCGAGAGTAGGCAGAGCTAAGGTAGTTCTTATAGTTAGCCGAGGTTTCTTTTAAGTGGTCACCGCCGAACTTCTCCAGCATGGCGTTTGTCAGGACGATAGCCAGCATTGTCTCCCCGATTACTCCAGCCGCAGGAACGACACAGATATCGCTGCGCTCATAATGGGCATCGGTCTTTTTTCCGGTTCGCAGGTCTATGGATGGCAGCGGCTTGCCGAGTGTGGCGATAGGTTTCACCACAGCGCGAACCACAATATGTTGTCCGTTGCTTATACCGCCTTCGATGCCGCCAGCTCGATTAGTGGTCTGATTCCAGGGTGGAGTTGCCCCTTCATGGCCTGGTTTGATTATATCCTGAGCCTGGGAGCCTTTAACATCGGCTATGGAGAAGCCGGCGCCTATCTCAACACCCTTCACAGCGTTTATGCTCATCATCGCCTGGGCAATTTGACCGTCAAGTCGGCGGTCCCACTGAACGTGGCTGCCCAGTCCGACAGGCACTCCGGTGGCGATTACCTCGAAGATACCACCCAGAGTATCCCCTTCAGCCTTGGCCTTATCAATAGCTGCCATCATTGCCTTCTCAGCTGCAGCGTCGGCGCAGTGGACAGGTGAGCTTTCTACTCGTTTCCAGTCTATCGACTTGGGCTGTTTAGCTAGGTGTTTACCTATGCTTATCGTATGGCTGTGAACGGCAATGCCTAACTCTTCGAGGAATCTTCGGGCTACAGCGCCGACAGCGACTCTGGCGGCTGTCTCCCGGGCACTTGCCCTTTCTAGAATGAGGCGGATGTCACTAGTGCCGTGTTTGGTAATTCCAGCCAGGTCGGCATGTCCCGGCCGGGGCGAGGTTATTGGTGATATCTCCTTGCCCACCGGGGCAACGCTCATTATCTCCTGCCAGTCATCCCAGACGCGGTTCCAGATGAGCAGGCTTATTGGGCTGCCTATGGTGAGGCCATGGCGTACACCTGAGATAATCTCAGCTTTGTCCTGCTCGATTGCCATGCGGGCGCTGCGCCCATAGCCAACCTGCCGCCTTTTGAGGTCCTTAGCTATGTAATCTTCAGTAACGGACAGTCCTGCCACCATACCCTCGATAACTGCTACCAGGCCTTTGCCGTGTGACTCGCCAGCAGTGAGGAAGCGAAACTGTCCCATGATTTTCCAGTCTTTTTATCGGTCTATCGATATTCTGGCTGCGGATAGGGATTATCGAGTGTTTCCAGAAGGAGAATGCCCTCAGCACCCAGTGACTGTACCTGAATAACGGTGTGCAGCCTCTGCACGCCCATCTCGAGGAGGGTGCTTAGCAGGGACGGAGCCTCTTTCTTGTAATATTCCACCTGTGGCTTCTCGATGCCAGCTAGACTGGCGGCTACGTCTATAGCTTTACTAAGCCCGCCCAACTCGTCAACCAGCCCCAGCGCTTTAGCCTGTTCACCTGTATAAAGCTGTCCTGTGGCTAGTTGTCTGACTGTACTGTCACTTAAACCTCTGCCTTCAACCACAACTTGGACAAACTGGTCGTAGAGCTGGTCGGTCATATCCTGCATAATCACCTTTTCCTCGGGAGTTAGCTCCCTGACCCCAGCATACATATCCTTATGTTCGCCACCTGTGAAAACCTCCATCTCTATACCCAGCTTGTCAAACAGTCCTTTGAGATTAGGTATCTCAGCGATGACTCCGATGCTGCCGGTCAAAGTGCCGGGCAGAGCCACGATTTTGTCGGCTTTTGCCGATATAAAATAACCGCCAGATGCAGCTGTATCCCCGAAACTAACCACGATTGGTTTTTCTACCTGCTCGAGCTCGTTCAGAATCTCCTGACAGGCAGCCACATTGCCGCCCGGGCTTTCTACTTGAATGACGACCGCCTTTACTGAAATGTCTTTCTTAGCTCGTTCCAGTTGACTCCGGACCAGCTTCGGGCTGATGACACTGCCGCCGAACAAAAGCCCGGAGCTTCCATACTGTATCGGTCCGCTAAGCGAGATTACCGCAACCTTGTTCCCTACCCCGGTACAGGCAAGTGGCATGGTGCATAAGACCAGCATGATGGCTATAGCCATGCCGACCAGCACAACTTTTCTTTTCATTATTCTAACCTCCGATTTTAATTAAGGCTTGCCTGGCTGCTGAAAGCATTATGTCAAGTGGCGCTTCCCTATCAGTCCACAGCTCAAAGGAAGCGACTCCCTGGTAAACCAGCATTGGCAAGCCGCCTATAGTATTGGCACCTGCTTCCCTGGCTATTCTTAATAGAGGTGTTTCCAGGGGATTATACACCAAGTCGTAAACCAAAGCACCTTTGGGGATTAAATCTGATTCCAGTGGTGATTCCTCTTCATACGGAGAGCCTTTCATCCCGAGGCTGGTGCAGTTGACTATCAACTGGCAGTTCTCGACTGCTTCTGTAAGCTTCGAGTTTTGCCGTGGCATGGCAGCTATCTCAGTGCTTATCTTGTTACTAACAGCATATTCAGCCAGAGAGCCTGCCAGACTTATGGCCTTTGGCATGGTGCGATTAGCGATAATCAAAGAGCCCACCCCTTCTTGAAGAAGGGCAAAACACACAGCACGGGCAGCTCCACCGGCACCGAGAACCATTACCTTCTTGTTTTCAGGTCTGAACCTGGCATCATCATGCAATGCCGTAAGGAAGCCATAGGCATCGGTATTGAAACCTACCAGCTTGCCGGCACGATTGACTATGGTGTTAACGGCACCAACCAGGCCGGCGAAGTCATCAACTTCATCTATAAGACGTAAGGTTTCCTCTTTATATGGTACGGTTATGTTTGCTCCCAAATTCTGTGGCTGCCTGAGCTTATATATTACTGATAATAAATCAGCGGGTTTTACCTCCCGGGCTTCATAGTTTATATCGAGTTTGTAATGGTCTAAAGCCGCCTGCTGGAAATCGGGAGATACCGAATGCTTCAGTGGATAGCCGATAACGCTGATGAACTTTGTCACTAGTCGCAGACCTTCAGACTGTCCAGGTATCCTTGCAGGATGAAAGCTGCTGCTGCATCATCTCGTCGTGCCCTTTTCTTAGCCTTCTTACTGCCAGCCTCTCTCAGCAATCGCTCCACAGCTACAGTGGATAGTCGCTCGTCCCAAATCTCCATTCTGACTCTGGTGTATTTGGAAAGCCTTTCGGCAAAATCCATTACCTTCCTGGCCTGTGTACCAATACTTCCATCTAGAGAGTAAGGCAGACCGATCACAATTCGTTCTGCATTGTGCTGGTCAACGAGTTTGATAATATCGGCCATGGTTTTTTCGTCGTCTTCTCTGGTAATAATAGCCAGCGGACTGGCTAAAATCTCATCAGGGTCGCTGATAGCGACTCCTATTCTCCTGTCTCCGACATCTAAGCCTAAAGTACGCATCTTAGGTTATCACTTGGCTTTCTGGACCAGGCGTTTTACCAGCTCGAGTGCTTCGTCGAGCTTGCTCTTATCTTTACCCCCAGCCTGTGCCATATCTGCTTTGCCCCCACCGCTACCACCGGTGACTGTAGCAACCTGTTTCACGATGTCACCGGCATGTAAGCCTCTGTTCGCTAAGTCAGGGGTTACCATAGCCACGAAGGCAGGTTTGCCGTCGTGAACTGTACCCAGAACTATCACAGCGCTCTTCAACCGGTCTCGCAACAGGTCTCCCATCTCCCTGAGAGCTGGCAATGACGTGGATGGCACTCTAGCTGCCAATAATGTTATTCCATTTACCTTTTCAGCCTTGTCCAACAGCGATTCAACCGTATATCGAGACAGTTCTTTTTCAAGGGAAGCTGAGCGTTTGTGCTCCGCGGCTAGCTCAGCAGTGAGAGCCTTCACCTTGTCTGGTACTTCTGAGGGTGAGCTTCTCAGCTCTTCAGCAACGTTTTCCAATGCTAGCCGGCATTCCAGGAGGAACTCCTCGGCTTTTCTGCCGGTAACGGCTTCGATTCGGCGTAAACCGGTGCCGATGCTGCTTTCGCCGGTTATGATGAAAAATCCGATCTCTCCGGTTGATTTGACATGGGTGCCGCCACAAAGCTCAGCACTTATCGGTGGCTCGCCTATCTGCAGCACCCTTACCGTATCTCCATACTTCTCATCAAAAAGAGCTATAGCGCCATCATCAACAGCCTGCTTGTATAAGGCGGTCTTGCTTTTCACCGTCAAGCTCTGGCGTATTCTTTCATTGACGATGTGCTGTATATCATGAAGCTGCTGTTTGTTGATAGCTTTCAAATGGGAGAAATCGAAGCGAAATTCTTCGGGATGTACTTGAGAGCCTCGCTGAGAAACATGGCTGCCCAGCACCTGACGCAAAGCTGCCTGAAGCAGATGTGTTGCCGTGTGATTGCGGGCTATATCAAGACGGCGGTCTGCGTCAACTTCAGCTTCGACCGAATCGCCAACTGAGATTGTGCCCTTAACAACTTGACCCAGGTGAACGATAGCTCCTTCAGCTAGATCGCCGTAAGGCGACCAGACCGTGTTAGTTACATCAATTTGGCTTGAATCGGCAGTTATTTTGCCGGTATCGCCTACCTGCCCTCCCATATCCCCATAGAAAGGCGTTTCCGCAAGGACGACGGCAACTTTTTGACCTTTGCCGGCGGATTTTATCGACCGCCCTGACTCCTGGTCTAGCATGTAGTTCACTTTGGAGCTAGACTGCAGTTTATCATAGCCAACAAAGTTGGTGGGCTCAGGCTTATAGATTGCCGTAGCTTCATCTTTTCCAACACCTTTATCGCTGCTGAACTTATGGCCGGCCCTAGCTCTCTCCCGCTGCTTCTCCATCTCAGCCTCGAAACCATCCAGGTCAACGGTTAACTCTCTCTCTTGAGTGATTTCGGCGGTTAGTTCAGGATGGAAACCGTAGGTATCCCAGAATTTGAAGACTTCCTCACCCGTGATGTAATCTCTTCCCTGGTTGACTGCTTCATCAATAGCCTTTTCCACTAGATTGATACCGGTATCCAGAGTGCTAATGAATTTCTCCTCTTCTGTTTCAACCACTTCCTGTATAAGGTTTTGATTTTTCACGAGTTCAGGATAGATTTGCCCCATCTTGGCGATGACTGTTTCGGCTATCTGGCTCAGGAAAGGCTCTTCTGTACCCAGTTTTCTGCCGAAAAAGCAGGCTCGGCGTAATACCCGGCGCAGTACATAGCCTCTCCCTTCATTAGATGGCATAACGCCATCGGCGATGAGAAAGGTGATGCCTCTACCGTGCTCAGCTACAATTCTGACTGCCTGGTCAGCAGTTTCGTCCTTACCGTATTTCACTCTCGTCAGAGCACATATCTTGTCTCGCAGGGGGATAAAGAGGTCGGTATCATAGACTGAAGACACACCTTGCATCACAGCGGCGACTCTTTCCAGTCCCATGCCTGTGTCGATGTTTGGCTTCGGCAGAGGTGCGCGCTTTCCATCGGTATCCTGGTTGTACTGGGTAAAAACCAGGTTCCATATCTCGGAAAAACGGCCGCAGTCACAGCCTGGACCACAGTCGGGTTTGCCACAGCCAGCTTCTTCGCCGAAATCGTAGTGTATCTCGCTGCATGGTCCACATGGTCCTGAATTACCGGCTGGTCCCCAGAAATTGTCCTCTTCGCCGAGCCGAACTATTCTTTTCTCGGGAAAGCCAACCTCCCGCCAATAGCTAAAGGATTCGTCATCGTCCAGATATATGGTTACCCAAAGTCGCTCAGGCTTGAGCTTTAGACGTTCGGTGACAAACTCCCATGCCCAGTCAATAGCCTCCTTCTTAAAGTAATCGCCCACGCTGAAATTCCCCAGCATTTCGAAGAAGGTCAGATGCTTGGAATCGCCTACTGAATCGATATCTGTCGTGCGGAAGCATTTCTGGCATGAAGCCAGGCGAGGACTTGGCGGCACGGCTAGCCCCAGGAAGTAAGGCTTTATTTGAACCATGCCGGCGGTTGTAAGCAATAATGTGGGATCGCTACGAGGAACCAGAGGTGAACTAGAGATTATCCTGTGTTTCTTTTCCTCGAAAAAGCGCAGGAAAGCTTCTCTAATCTGGTCACCAGTCACTGTTCACCACCTAGCTGGATTTTAATGTAGTATTGCCTCAGTGTCAATGCACTATTTCGAAAAGCTAATACTGTTTCTATCTTTTCTGGGTTATGCTAAAATTCAAATACACTGGGGAGTTGATACGATGCCACTATACGAGTACCTGTGCCGTAAATGTCAACGCAAGGTAATGTTATATTTGCCGACCTTCTCTGAGACCTCACCTTCTTGTCCACGATGTGGAAATGACACCTTACACCGATTATTCTCCACTTTCTCAGTGCGTAGCAAAACATACAAGGATACCTATGAGGATATTCTCTCTGATTCTCAGCTGACCCGGGGTATGTTAGTCGATGACCCCAGAGCTTTAGCCGAATGGAACAAGCGAATGAGCCAGGGTGAAGAGGTTGCTCCGGAATATGAAGAGATGATTGAGAGGATGGAAAATGGAGAGATGCCCGCTGAGATGACTGGCACAGGCACCGGTGGGCACTCTGAAGAAACTGAGCAGGTTTGACCCATGCCTGTCTATATGCCCCGCCAGACGCTTCGTATCATTGATGCTAATTGTAATCGCATTGGCGAAGGACTGCGCTTCCTCGAAGACATCGCCCGCTTTCTGCTTAACGATGCTGTAATGAGTCAGCAGCTTAAAGCAATGCGACACAGCTTGGTCAAGAGCCTGAGCAAATTCGATACAGCCTTGCTATCGGAGAGGAACTCAGAGACAGATGTGGGCGCCAGAACTAAGATCAGCTCCCAGCAAGATTTGTTATCACTCGCCACAGCTAATGCTAAAAGGGTAGAAGAGGCGTTGCGGGTTATAGAGGAACTGTCCAAGCTTCCGGATTTGAGTACAACACTGCGCTCGAGAGACTTTGAGCAGGCACGATTTAGTCTCTATACACTGGAGAAGAAACTGTTATCCAGGCTGATGCGCCAGCAAAAGATAGAACGGCTAGCCGGACTTTATGTTATTATTGACACTCAAATTCTGGGGGCCAAAAACGAGGCCGATGCCGCTCGCAAAGCCATACGTGGCGGAGCTAAAGTCATACAGCTTCGAGACAAACAGCGTAGCAAAGGCGAACTCTTAATCCTCGCCCAAAAACTGAAAGATTTATGTCACAAATCCAAGACATTGTTTATAGTAAATGATTATCTCGACATAGCCATAGCAGCCGAGGCAGATGGAATACATATCGGACAGGACGATCTTCCCCTATCTGTGGTTCGAAATGAGCTACCGATTGGCCAGATTATTGGTCTTTCAACAAAAACTTTAGCCCAGGCACGTAAGGCGGAAGCCGAAGGGGCTGATTATGTTACTGTGGGTTCCATATTTCCATCGCCAACTAAGGCAAAGGCTACAGTGGTTGGACTGGAAAGACTACGCCAAGCCAAGCAGGCGATATCTATTCCTGTGGTTGCCATAGGCGGTATCAGCAAGGAAAACATCGGCGAAGTCATGTCTTCTGGAGCTGATTCGACAGCGGTTATCAGCGCTGTCCTGGCCCAAAAAGACATAGAATCAGCAACACGTCAATTGGTGAAAGAAATTGAGAAAAAAACAAAGAGCCACAAAGAATCTGGAAGCAGTCGCTGAAAAGATTCGTCTTTATTTCTCTGCTAAAGATGCAGCACGGGAAAAGGCGCTACGTCTAAGCCGAGAGATAATCCGTTACAGCGCCGATACAATCCGTGCTGTGCATCGCCGGGAGGAAACTAATGCTGAGCAACTTCTAAGTTCAGCTCGTTCCTTGCTCAAAGAACTGGATCGTGATGTTCTCCGGAAACAAAAGGATTTAGTTCATGCCGGTTTTGTCCATGATGCGCAGAAGGAGTTCGCTGAAGCAAGTACTACTTTAGCCCTGGTTGCCGGGAAGCCGCTTCCCACACCGAAAACACTGGGGGTTAGCTACCCGGCTTATTTGAATGGGCTGGGAGAAGCAGTTGGTGAACTAAGGCGCTATCTTTTAGATAGCTTGAGGCGGAATGACCTTTCTCGCTGCGAGGAATTACTGGCAATTATGGATGACATATATGCTGTACTCATAACCATGGACTTCCCTGACGGTATCACTCATGGCTTGAGGCGAACAAGTGACGCAGTCCGTGGAATTCTGGAGAAGACACGTGGTGACCTGACTCTGGTTTTGAGACAGAAAGAGCTGGAAGAGAAATTAGGGCGTATTTCAGACTAAAAGCCAGACGTGCTCTAGTTGAGCTACTTTGCAAATTCCCCCAACCTGCCTGAAGAATTGCTTTACAGTTTATGTCTCATCCTGGTCCAATTATAACATTATGTTAAATTGGCAGATGTAGTTTCACGGAGTCTTGACTCTTTCAACGAAGGGTGATAGAATCCTTCACTTGGTATCTTCGCGAACCTCGTGCGAAAGCCAAATCTCAATTGTAAGGAGGTGAAATGCCTGGTATTTTCTGGCTTGTTCCTATTGCTGGGTTAATAACGGTGATTTTTGCCATACTTCTGGCAAGAAACGTATTACGCCGTGACCCCGGGACGCCAAAGATGAAGGAAATCGGTGACATGATTTTTGAAGGCGCCTGGGCATTCTTAAAACGGCAGTACAGTACAATTGGGATACTGTCGCTGGTAATTGCAGTTATCATCGGCGTTCTCGTGGCTCTTCTTGGTGGATCGGAGGGTATAGAAGGCATGACTGCTTTCGGAATTGGATGGAGAACAGCGGTTTCCTTCCTGGTAGGTGCCTTCTGTTCCGCGATTTCAGGTTTTATCGGAATGTATATCGCGGTAAAGTCCAACGTCCGCTGTGCTGCCGGAGCTCAAAAGAGCTTAAAGGAAGCAGTCACCATTGCACTCAGAGGTGGAGCTGTTTCCGGCTTTCTGATTACCGCGCTCAGTCTGCTCGGAGTTACCGCCATCTTCTTTGCCTTCGGTGGTGGCAGCCATCCTGAAATTGCTCCTCACTTAATCGTTGGCTTTGGGTTTGGCGCCAGTTTCGTTGCTCTTTTTGCTCAGCTCGGTGGTGGAATTTATACCAAAGCTGCTGATATGGGCGCTGACTTGGTCGGTAAAGTAGAAGCCGGCATTCCTGAAGACGACCCGCGTAATGCCGCAGTTATTGCTGACTTAGTCGGTGACAACGTCGGTGACTGTGCTGGTCGTGGTGCCGACTTATTTGAATCCACAGCTGCTGAGAACATCGGCGCCATGATTCTCGGGATAATTGCCTATCTTGCTACTGGTAATATTGCCTGGATTCTCTTTCCCTTAGTCGTCCGTGCATTTGGTCTCATTGCCAGCATGATAGGAGTGATGATAGTCCGTGCCAAAGAAGAAGAAAATGCCATGAACGCATTGAACCGCGGATATTTTGTGGCTATTGCCCTATCCATTATAGGCATGGCTATAACTATACACTTCATGCTGGGAAATTGGTGGCTTTTCGGTGCTGGTGTAGTGGGTATTGCTACCAGTGTTATTATAGTGTTCATTACTCAATATTACACCGAATCTCGATATAAGCCGGTACAGGAAATCGCCGAAGCTTCAGAAACAGGCCCAGCCACTAATATTGTCTCTGGGATGGCTGTAGGTTTTGAAACAACGCTGGCAACAGCCGTAGTGATTGGCCTCGCCCTTTTGCTTTCTTACTGGATGGGCAACATGAGCGGAGTACAAGGTGCCGGTGCCTTCGGTACCGCTGTCGCTACCATGGGCATGCTGATGACATGCCCGTATGTGCTGTCAATGGACACCTTTGGCCCCATAACTGACAACGCTAATGGTATAAATGAGATGGCTGGGGCTGGCAAAGAGGTACGCCGAATCACTGACAGGCTTGATGCTGTAGGTAATACCACAAAGGCCTTAACCAAGGGATATGCTATGGTTTCGGCAGGACTAGCTGCCTTCTTGCTTTTCCAGGCATATCTGGATAGGGTTTCATTCCTCAAGTTTGGCGTTGAGGGGCAATACGCGGTTGTGGACATCGCCAAGATAGAGGTCTTTGTCGGTGCTCTCCTGGCAGTGATGCTTGTCTATCTGTTCAGTGCTTGGGCGATAAAGGCAGTGGGCAAAACCGCAGCCAAAATTATTCAGGAGGTTCGCCGTCAGTTCCAGGCTGACCCGGGAATTATGGCTGGCACCTCTCGACCGGATTACGCTAGAGCTGTTGATATCACTGCGCGCGCTGGTTTAAGAGAGATGATATTGCCGGGTCTTTTGCCTGTGCTGGCACCAGTAATTGTCGGACTTATTTTCAAATGGGCTGGTTACGATTCCGCTATGGTGGTAGCCGCGCTGCTTATGGTGGGCACCATCGCAGGTATCATGTTGGCTTCATTCATGAACAATGGCGGTGGCGCCTGGGACAATGCCAAGAAGATGATTGAAGATGGTCAGCTCAAGGATGAGAATGGCAATGTGATAGGCAAGGGTACTTTCACTCATGCTGCGGCTGTTGTCGGTGATACTGTCGGAGATCCGTTAAAAGATACTGCTGGGCCTTCGCTCCATGTGCTCGTTAAGCTGCTCAGCACTATCACGCTGGTGATGTGCCCATTGTTCATTTGATATAGAGAAGATAGCAAAAAGCGTAGGAAAAGATAGACCTAAAAGGAAGGGGCAACCCTGCTAGAAAAGCAGAAAGGGGTTGCCCTTCCTTTCTTCACCGATAGTAGAGGAAGGGCCGTGCCCCGGATATACGATAGTCTTATCAGGTAAGGTCATGAGCTTATGCTGGATGCTATCCATGAGCTGGTCATAGCTGCAACCCGGAAAATCAGTCCTTCCAATACCATAGTTAAACAGGGCATCACCAGTGAAAACAACCTCGTGACCATATAGGCTGATGCCATCGGGGCTGTGTCCCGGCGTATATAAGACAGTGAAATTCAAATCGTCTACACCAATAGCATCACCATCTTTCAGTAGTCTATCCGGCTTTGGTAGTTGGCTTAAAGAACCTCCCGACATGGATGAGAGCATTCGAGAAAGTACTCCTGGGCCTTCTTCAGCACCGTGAAGGGCAAACTCGGCTCCGGTTTCATCCTTTACCGGTGTTAGAGCACCGACATGGTCAATATGAGTATGAGTAACTACAATTAGAGGTATTGTCAGCCCTAGGCTTTTCACAGTACTCAAAATCGCCTTGGCTTCGGCACCTGGGTCAATGATTATCCCTCGTTTGCTTGATTCTGAGCCGACAATATAGCAGTTACTGGCAAAAGGTCCGACGACAAGCGTTTCTACGATCATTTCTATCATTGGTTCAAGGTTTTTTACCCTATTTCTCGAACCCAGAACTCGTATTACAAATTAAGGGGATTATAACATAAATCTGGCAACTAGTTCTCTATAGATACCAAGAAGGTGATAGTTTAGGTTGACCTTATCTCCTCCCTCATGAACTTGATGTACGAGCCAGCAAAACACAAAGCCGTCAGCGCTATCAGGCTGGTTAGCTGAGGCCAAGCGATTAGAAGGCTCTGGCCGAAAGGCAAGGGGTTTGGTTCAAGCCCGGTGTAATACATGCTTATCATAAACATAGCAGGATGGCTGGGTATGAGCAGGACTTGGGTGACTTCACTGTACAACACGCCGGGAGATATGTGACGGATTGCATTAGCAATCTCCACATTTGTACCAGCAATAACCTGGGCAATAATGGACACGAAAAGGAATAGAAATATCCATAAAGCTATTGAGGCTAAAGCTGCGGTTGCTACCCTATTGAAGAGAACTGAAAAAAGAACAGACAAGGACATCCAGAAAGCGCCGTAGATTATACTCACAATAATGAAAGCAACGAGTCGGAGTAGTTCCTCGGCGGATGGAGGTACGCCAATCATGCGTAATCCCATGCCAGCGACGAGAACTACTATGCTTGTCACTAATATTGCCAATGTAATCAGCCCGGCTAGAAACTTCCCGTTGATTACTGAATCACGGTAAAGTGGCTGTGAAAGAACCCGGCTAAGGTTACCGCTGGTTCGCTCACTGTTGACAGCATCAAAACCGAGGGCTATGCCGATTATAGGTATGAAAAGCGAGAGAAAGAACAAAAAGGAAAAAATCTGAACTTCACCTGAGACAGTAAAAAGCCTTAAGAAAATGAATTGGGTGGTTTCGGTTATCCCGCTTCTAATATTCTGCGCTGCAACATAGATGGCGGCTATGCCCGCCAGGTAAATCAAGAAGGATAAGATGATAAAGCGCTTGCTAGTAAAGTGGTCGGCCAACTCTTTCCAAAAAACTGCCATTAATCCCGACATATCTACTGCTCACTAAAATACTTCATGTAGACGTCATCCAATACATACTGCTCAATCTTCATCTGAATCAATAAGCAGTCACTATCAACGATAGTCCTGGCTATTTGAGGTCTCAAATCCTTCTCGCAGCTAATAAGCAGCAGGTCGCCAGAGCTTTCCACGCTGGTCACGCCTTTGATAACATTTATGGATTTCACAAGTTTTTTTGTAGGTTCTGATACACGGACTTCTATTCTAAACTTTCCACCACCAATTTTCTCTCTGCCCAGCTGGTCCACTGACCCTTCGGCCACGAGATGCCCTTTGGACAGTATTCCTACACGGGTACAAATTTTCTGTACCTGGTGTAGTTGATGCGAAGACAAAACAATAGTCACCTTCTGCTTAGCCATGTTTGTGATGAGGGCAAGGACCTGTTCAATGCCCTCAGGGTCTATCCCTGCTGTGGGCTCATCGAAGAAAGCTACTTTAGGGTCTTTAATCATGACGTCGGCAATTCCCAGGCGTTGCTTCATACCGTGTGAGAAGGTGCCAATCTTGCGTTCAGCCATTTCAGATAGCCCAACCATATCTAGGAGATCGCTGATTTTTCGTGAGGCGACTCGTCTGGATATGCCGTTTAATGCTGCAGTGTAATCTAAGTTTTCTCTTGCGGTTAAATCCTCATAGAATCCAACCTTTTCTGGCAAGTAGCCAGTAATACGCTTCACCTTGAGTAGCTCTCTG
>Ga0209636_10002941_pt1 | contig 17401 bp, 18 predicted proteins | sample DeeMarSWOR152_54_FD_187464 | JGI IMG/M metagenome (GOLD analysis project Ga0209636, IMG submission 187464) | Marine sediment microbial communities from White Oak River estuary, North Carolina - WOR-1-52-54 (SPAdes) (version 2) | ecosystem: Environmental > Aquatic > Marine > Intertidal zone >...
GCCGGTTTGCCGTTAACTCATTCAATAAATGATTAATTCTTTTCATTTCTATTCTGTGTAGATATCCTTTTCCTGGAGAAGGCACTCTCTTCTTTAATTCTGCCTTAGGGAAGAGAGAGTCATCACTGACAATGAGAGGATTCCCTCCTTGAGCTTTGATAATTTCTTCGAATTTCATGAGAGCTTTTCCTTCTTCAATTTTCCTCTTGAGGCTGCTTTTGGCTAAAGTTTTTATCTTGAATTTTTTTGCCAGAAGAAGCATTTCTGACCCTATCTCAAGGGCAAGCTTCAATACATCCAAAGGACCATTTCCTCTAAGAATTTCAATAACTTCTTTGATTTCCAAGGAATTTCCGACTGATTCTCCTAAAGGTTGATCCATGTTATTCAAAAGAAAAGAAGACGGTATTTCTAACCGATTACATACTTTCTCAGAGGATGAGACAAAAATTAAGGCTTCAGACCTACCTCCTAGGGAAGAACCTTCGCCAACTTTAACATCGAAGACAATCCCTTGTATCTTTCCGACCAATTCTTGATTTAAGACAAGATTTTCGATTTCAGCGATACGAATTCCTGAGAGTGCAGGGTAGTCGAATTTAGAAACTTTTTGTGGTGAGCCTGCGATTTGCTTAGGAATCGCAGCTATGACAGCACCCACCTTTTGCAGTTGTGCCTGAAATTCTTCGAGGCTGAGAGAAGTTCTTACTCCAGGGATAGATGCAAATTTATCCAGAGTATTATCCTGAGTGTTTAGAGGGAAAGGTGAAATAAGGAAAATAGAAACTCCAGCTGAAGCCATCAGCGGAGCAAGAATCAGGGGAATTTTGTTGCCCAATCCTCCAGTCGAATAGTATCCGATTTTTGGTAATTTTCGGTGTTGGAGGTCGATATTTCGTTCTCCGTTAAGACGTTTTCGTTAAGAATCCCTCAGGATCTGCCGGAAAACTTACTCTTTAGAGTTCGAAAGTATATTTCTATCGATAAATGTGCTTCTTAAAGGAGATAAGAATAAGGGTAGAGTAAATTGTGTTTGATTTTTTATTTCCAGCCTTGACCAAGGAAGATTCTCAGTGATTCTATTAGCTTAAGGTTTCAAGAGCTTTTTGGTTATCACTGGTTTTGAAAACCAAGAGTGCCATTCCTACTCCAGCTGAGGTTCCATAACAGTACTCGATGTCGATGACAGCATTTCCGAGTAAGGCTCCTATTTCTGCACCTGCCCCGATCCGATCACTGATTTGAACAGTGATGACTTCGTTTATCGTGACTTCAAACCCCATAGCTTTCAAGGCCTTCTCAGCTTTTTTATTCGCAGAAGTCACCAGCAAAAAATGTCCTTTATCTTCTTCTGAGTAAGCACAGAGGGCTCTAAGGTTTATTCCAGCATTCGCTAAGGTGCCGAGAACTCGACCCAAAATACCAGTCTCATTGGGCGTGATGACATGAAGTTCAGTTTCCTTTATTACATTGTGCACTTTTGGTCCTCCTTTATTAAGCACCCATTATACCAGAAGTCATAAAATAAGCAAAAAAAATAATAAGGAAATCTGATTTGTCGAAGGATATATTTGTATTTTGATTGTTATATTGCTTATAATTTAGAACGTAGATTTTCAGAATGGATAGAAGTGAAAAGAGAGATATCAAGCTAGCCATAATAGATAATTCCGTCAACTCTGAAATATACAATCCGCTGGAACATTGGAGTTCTTTCTTGAATGTGGATTGGACATCTTTCAAGGCCACCAAAAGCCAGTTTCCTCTTATCAGAGATGGCTACACTCATTTTCTTCTGACAGGCTCTGAAGCTTCGATCTTGGAAAGAGAGAATTGGGTGTATGAAGAGATTGAAGTCATCAAAGAAGCTATAGAGAGGGGCGTTTCTATTTTAGGAAGCTGCTATGGGCATCAACTTTTGGCTTTGGCCTTGGCGGGTCCAGCTCACGTCAAGAGGAGTGAGAAGCCCGAGATTGGCTGGATTTCTATTTCTATCCAAGAGAGAGATAGTATTTTAGGCCAAAAAAAACGAGCCTATTCCTTTTCTATTCATTTTGATGAAGTTGTGAACCTGAGGGAATCCTTTCTCATTCTTGCTTCTTCAAAACATTGCAAGATTCAGGCCTTTCAGTTGAGAAAAAAGCCTGTTTGGGGAATTCAAATCCATCCCGAGATGGAAATCAATCCAGCTCGAAAATTACTAAGAGCACTAATCGACCAGAACCTTCAGGAGAAGCCTCTTTTTGAGAGAGCTTTAGCATCAAAACCAAAGGATTCGAAACTTATCTATCCCATTGTTAAAGCATTTCTTAAACCAAGAAATAACTCATAAAAAGCAAGAATTCTTGCTCTTTATGCAGAAGGAATATAAAAAAATTTTTTTTCTTGACAAAAAAATTTTTTTATATTTACATATAAACACTGTAATCTAAATAATTTAAATAATAAGCCGAAAGGAGGTTGGAATGAGAAACAAAAAATTAGCACTTTTAATCATTGGAGTGTTTATTATTTCTTCTTTGAGTTCCTTCGCTGAAACAAAAAAACTCAGAGCAATTGGACGATACACACTATGTCAGTGCAAAGGAGGAATTCCCACTGCTGAAGTGATGAAAAGCATTGTCGACAGATACGCTGGAGATATCAAATACGGCTTTGATTTGGTTGGTTACGGAGACCTTTATCTTCCTTTTATGGATCAGTTAAAGACCGCTACTTTTGTAGAGAAATCGTTGCCTGTTGGGGACAAAATGATGTGGATGCTCTATCGCTCAAGGGGCAGAGTAAAAGCTGTTCAAGACCTTGAATGGGCGGGAAAAGCACCTTTAGAAGTCTTTTCTTTCACTGTTAAGAAAAATTACAAAATCTACGAATTCATCATGCCCAAGCCTTGTGGAAATGTTTCCCTCCGAAAAATTGAAGAATTCATTCCTACTGCCGTTTGTGACTTAAAGGTCTCGCCTTCCAAAGCTAACCTGAATGATCCAATTACTGTAGATATGAGTGGTTCTCAGCATGCGAAGTCCCTGCAGGTAGATGTTTTTAACGCACAGGGAAAGAAAGTTGCTTCCAAGGCGTTGGCTCCTGATTCTCCAAAATGGCAAACAAGTTTTGATAACCCGGGTGAATTCACTTTTAAAGGAAAGGTTTTAAACATTAAAGGGGAAGCCTCTACTTGCGAAGCAAAGGTTTACATCAATTTTCCTCCTAAATGCAGTCTGACGTTATCCACAACCAAAGATTATGTAGGCAAACCTCTCATCATTGATGGTTCGGGTTCCAGTGATCCCGATGGCCAAGTTGTCAAGGCAGAATTTGAGATTTATGACCAGAATGGAAATGTGGTGGATAAATATACAGTTACTCAAAAGCCTTTTTCTTGGGAAAAAGTGTTTGAAACACCCGGCCCATACACAGCGACTTTAGTGGTTACCGATGATTTTGGAGGAGTTTCCGAGCCTTGTCGAGCTGGATTAGAAGCCGCCGAAAAGACATTATTTATCCTTGTGGAAGGAATGCCTTTATGGGCTCGGGGCAGTTATGGTCCCTACCTTGGTGCGCGGGCTGGGATAGTCTACGAGATTGTTCCAGGCACCTTAGACCTTGTGCTCTCTGGTGGCGGAGCCTTTTCCCTTAAAGGCGACCCGTGGAAATCATTCTTTACCGCCAATCTCCTTCTTAATGTCCATACTGGACCTTTATTTTTCGGCGGTGGCGCTGGTTTCAGTTCAAAAGTTAAAGAAACAAGGGATTCTGATTTAGAGTTGGTTGGCAATCTGGGATTTGATATCTTTGATAATTATACTTCTGCCGCAGCTCTCTTTGGAGAAGTACGCGTTCCAATCCAAAAAAACCGTAATTTCTCAGATCATCATAAATTAGTTCTTGGTTTCAGATTCCTGTTCTAATTTTTAGAGAGTACAAGCTGAAAAAGGCCAAGGAGATTCTCCTTGGCCTTTTTTTATGGAGTGTATTCAAATTTTTTAAGAGGTAGACAATATTCAGGGTGAGAACCAAAATTGCGATAATCGGAGCCGATGGTCAGCTCGGCTCGGATTTAGTAAAATCTCTCCATGAAAATGAAATCTTTCCCCTCTACTACCCTGATTTTGATGTCACCAAGCCTGATCAAGCAAGAGATGCTCTTTTTCCTCTGAGAGCTGAAGTTGTCATCAATACAGCAGCTTATCACAGAGTTGATGAATGCGAGGATAATTCACAAAAGGCCTTCAGGGTTAATTCTATCGCTGTAAGAGACCTGGCATTAATATGTCGAGACCTTGATTCTGCCTTGGTTCACTTTAGCACTGATTATGTTTTCGATGGCAAAAAAAGAAGTCCCTATATAGAAGAAGACGTTCCCAACCCCTTGAACGTTTATGCAATCTCTAAGCTGTCAGGAGAATACTTGATTCGGAATACTATGGAAAAATATTTTGTAGTCCGGACTTGTGGCCTTTACGGAGAAGCAGGATGTTGGGAAAAAGGTTCCAATTTTGTTGATACTCTCATAGCTTTAGAAAAGGAAGGAAAGCCTTTGAGAGTAGTCAACGACCAGTGGGTCACTCCAACAGCCACAGAAGAATTGGCTCAGAAAGTAAAAGAGTTAATCCAAACAAACCGATTTGGCCTTTATCATTTAACGAATGAAGGAGAGTGTACTTGGTACGAATTTGCCCAAACCATATTTTCAATCTTGGGCAAGAAACCAAATCTTATTCCTATCGATTCAAAGAGTCATGGAGCTAAAGCAAAAAGGCCACCCTATTCTGTCTTAGATAACAAGAAAGCTCGAGATATCGGCTTAACTGGATTTTCTCATTGGAAAAATGCTCTCCAGAGATATTTAATCATAAAGGGATATTTGAAATGACCGAACGGCTAGGCTATCTTTTAAACCTATTCAGGATCTCCTCAGGCAGAGAGCAGACTTGAGCTTCAGAATCAGTCACAACATGAACTGTATAACCAGAGGCTATTAGATTTTTTTCTTCTTCTGTTACTAACTCGTAAGAAAAGACAATTTTTTTGGGCTTTATCTCTCTTGCCCAAACGTGTATCAAGAATTCTTCATCATATCTTAAGGGCTTTTTGTACCTGCAGAAAGATTCTGCTACAACGAGATAGTATCCCTCGGCTTCGATATCTTTGTAAGGGATGTTTTTCTGGCGGCAGTATTCTGTTCGAGCTATTTCAAACCACTCGAAATAGTTCTTGTTGTGAGCCACCCCCATTTGGTCCGTTTCAGAATAACGAACTCTTTCCTTGACTTCGAAGAAGTCTTTTTTATTTAAATTTGATGTGATTTTATTTCCATATTTTCCCGAGCTTGGATATTTCTTCATTGTAATATTTGCGGTAGAGGATTTCCCACTCTCTGCTTCCTTCTTCAATGGATTTTTTTTGCGAACGGATCTTTTCAGCAGATTTTTGGTTGAGCAAATCGTAAAGCTTCAACTCTTCCTCGATGGATTTAACGATTGATAACCTAATTTCATTAGGCTCATCAAGGAATTCAACCTCATCATTCTCAAAAAGAGCGTTGAGAATAAGACGGGCAATGAAGTTTATTTTTTCTCTTGATAATCTGCTGTTCACAGTACCAAGTCCCTTTCTTTGGCCAATTTTGTTTTTATCATCCTGAACATGGTCTGGTATTCAATATTGTCTTTACGTATCTTTTCCATATGCTGGCTGAGAATTTCTCTGACTTCTTGGTCAAGTTTATCCTCTTTTTGAAAATCTTCGGTGATCAGGTTAAAGATTTCTTCGTGAAGCTTGATTTTATCTTCAGCAATGATTTTTTCGTCCTGGATAAGATTTCGAACAATAACAAAAGCCATATGTTCTAATTGAATCTTACTGAGTCTCATTGCATAGTTAAAATACACTACTCCAAAAAAAAATTCAAGGATTGATTAAATTGGCATCTCGTTTTCTGTAATATTTGAAAAATTCCAGATAAGTTTTTGGGAATGGAAGAAGCGACCTTTGAGGATTAAATATGGAGGAAGATAAAAGAGGCAGGCTTTATCTGGAAGCTGAGAAAAGAATTATTTTTTCTTCGAAGATAAATAGAGGGAATAAATAAAACCTCCTAAGCATAAGGTGAAAATAAGAATCATAAAAATCAAAGCTTTAATGCTCATTGCTGTTTAAGATTTTTTTGGTAATGGATTTATTAAAGAAAATAAATACAGCTATGGCTATGGCCCACTGGAAAAGAACTGTTCCCAGTGTTGACTGAGAAAATAAATTAAGCCAATTATTGGGATCTTCAGTATAAGTTTGCCAAAACCACCAGCTAAGCATAGCTAAGAACTGAAGCGGAAGGAATAATTTTACCAAGATATCAAATCCCCTTCCCAAATTGATTCTATTTTCAGAAGATGAAATGATTTCCTCACGGAACTTTTTAGGCCCAACTTTTAGCACGGCAAGAGTGAAGAAAAAGCCGCTTACCATTAAGCCTAATCCCCAGACCCAATCTTGGTTGTTGAAAAAGCCCATGCTGATAGCTGAAGGAAGTCCCATAATAAAACAGCTTGTTCCCACCACCGCGACAGCTTTTTTCCTGGACAATCCTGCGTCGATGAAAATGCGAGTGATCAGTTCGAGCTGGGAAATGAGAGACGAAAAAGCAGCAAAGCAGAGAGCGAGAAAAAAAAGAGCCAGGAAAAAAGATCCAGCCGGAATTTTTGAAAATAAATTGGGTATCCAGATAAAAGTTAGACCTTGGTTGTCAGTTTTCATGACTTCCAGGACCTTTGGCAAGGAAAAATCCTGAACAGAAAAATAGGAGAAAACAGTGGGAATCACAGCTACTGCTGCCAGTAGGGAGGCCAGATTGTTCCCAAAACCTATGGTGGTTGAGGTCAGGATGGGATTTTCTTTTTTGTGAGAATAGACTGCGTAGGTAAGAATTAAACCCCAGCCCGCTCCTGTTGACCAGGCAGATTGACTCAAAGCATTTAACCAGACTTTGTAGTCAGCCAGTTTAGCTAAATTCGGAGAAAAAAGAAAATCTAAACCCCGGAAAGCACCGGGAAGGCTCAGAGCACGTAAACAACCTACGATCAAAAGAAAGAAAAGAGAAGGAATGAGGATCTTATTAGCCCTTTCTATTCCTTTAACGACTCCTGAGTAGATGATAAAACTTCCGATCCCGATAGCGGCCAAGTGGAAAAAGATAGGTTCCCAAGACGATGTAAAAGAATGCCAGAATTTAAGAGAGTCTTTTTTTATCAGGCCTTGAAAGGTAGTGGCAAAGAAATATTTCAGACACCAACCTGTAACGACTGTATAATAGAAAGTAATAGCAGTGGTGACAAAAGCCACGAAAGTTCCCATCCAGGTATAGTTGCTTCCCATGATTTTTCCGAAAGAGCCAACAACGCCTAATCTGGTTTTTTTACCAATGGAAATCTCTATGACCAGGAGAGGGATGGACCAGAGAAAGAGGAAAAGGATCCAGGCAATGATAAAGGCGCCTCCGCCGAATTGGGAGACAATGCGAGGGAACCGCCAAATGTTACCTGTGCCTATGGCCATTCCTAAGCCGGCGAATACAATTCCCCAACGAGAAGCAAATAGCTCTTTCTTATTCATAGCTTTTTGTCTTTTCAGTTGAAGATTAAAAATGGATGAAAACTGTTTTTTTCGGTATCTTGCTTTGCCAATCCAAGAAGTTTTCCTTCCAAGCTAAAAAGCCTATAGACACATTCTTTTTCTTTGAGGGCATTTTGGCGTGAATTCCTCTGCACCACTTTAGATATATTTTCAGGGAAAATTATATTACCGTTTCGAGCCAAAGCTGTTCCACTTTCTTTGAGAATGACTTTTGGAAACTGGGGGAGGAGCGATTCAATAGGAATAAGACATTTGCTGATTTCCCCTTTCTCTTTTAATTGCTTTATCTCCTCTAAAGAAAGTGCATCAGATATTTCGAAGGCTCCGATCTTCGTCCTGGTTAACTCTGAAAGGTGGGCACCGCATTTTAAAATTTGGCCTAGATCGTGAGCCAAAGAGCGGATGTAAGTACCAGAAGAGCACTTGACGTTAAAATCTAAGACGGGTGGATGATATTTCTTTAAATTAAAAAAGTGGATAAATACCCTGCTAGGCTTGAGTTCAAATTCCTTCTTATTCCTTGCTAATTTGTAAAGAGGTTTTCCTCGATATTTTTTAGCTGAAAAGGGGGGAGGAATTTGGTTGAGTTGACCTTCAAATTTTTTCATGGCCTCTAAAATCGTACGCTTTTCTGGCCATTCTTTTTTTACGGTAGAACTGGGTGTTCCTGAAGAATCATAAGTATCAGTGGAATAGCCAAATTTTATTCGTCCTTCATATATTTTATTTTCTTTTAGAAAAAAGGAAGAAAGCCTGGTGGCTTTTCCCACAGCAATAATCATTAAACCTGTTGCCAAAGGATCTAGAGTTCCAAAATGTCCGATTTTTTGGATGTTGATGATTTTTCTTAACTCGGCTATCAGATCGTGAGAGGTACAACCTTGATGTTTATTGACCAAGATGAGGCCATCCATCGGGCCACCTGGTACGATTTTTTTCCTCAAGTTTTGATTCGTTTGGCGTTCTCTTCGATGAGTTTTTCTACAACTCCAGGGACGTCTTTGAGCAATGTTTCGTAGTTACCGGTAACTGTAAAGCCTGCAGCGTGGATGTGGCCCCCTCCACCGAAATATTCGGCAATGAAAGCTGCATTAGCTCTTCCTTTGGAACGTAAGCTAACCCTAAAGACGTTTTTCTCGATCTGTTTAAAAAAGAGCACCATCTCTACATTTTTAATGGACCGGGCTAAGGTCGTGATATCTTCAGTGTCAATTTCTTTCAGATTGAGTTCCTCCAAGTTTTTCTTGAACATGGTTATGACAGCGATGTTTCCCGACTTGTTCATTTGAAGCGTAGAGAGAACCTCACCCAAGAGCTTGATTTTTTCAGGGGGATTATTGTTGAATAACCTCTCAGATACTTCGGTTGGATTCGCCCCGTGATTGATGAGTTTATGGCAGACTTCGAAGGCCCTGGCAGATGTATTGGAAAACTGGAACGATCCAGTATCTGATACTATAGCAGAATAGAGATGATTGGCAATTTTCGGAGTGAATTTGATCCCTAACTTTTCTCCCAGATCATAGGCCATTTCTCCCACAGCAGATGCTTTGGGGTCGACCCAATCTATATCTGCATAGTAATCATTGGAATAGTGATGATCAAGGTTTATTTTGAAATAGTCATCCAAATTTTCTTGTCCAGACCGGGAAACATCAGCACACTCAAGGAATATGACTATATCAACTTTTTGGGGATAGATTTGGCCAATTTTAATTCTTTCTACATCAGGGAAATTATTGAAAGGGAAAGGAGTCTTTTCCTTGTTGATAATGGCCGCCTCTTTTCCTAAGAGCTCAATCATAAAAGCTAAAGCCAAGCTTGTACAGATGGAATCGCCGTCAGGCCTGAGATGTGAGGTGATGACAATTCGCTTGCTCTCCATTATTTTCTGGCTGATTAAAAAAGCAGGATTATTTTTCATTTCTCTTTGCGACTTTCATTAATTCTTCCATTTTTTCTTCGAACTCAGGAGTTCTATCGATTGAAAAAATTAGCTTGGGATTATACTTTAATTTTACTTTAGAGGCAATAGATTTTCTTAAATATCCCTTTTTCTTTTCGATCATCTCCAGAATTTCTTCCTTCTTTTTTTGGCCAAAAAAACTGAGGTAGACATAAGCTGTCTTCAAGTCTGCGCTCATCTCTATTTGAGTGATGGTGATTATTCCGGAAAACATATTCTGGAATTCTTCTACGAGGATCCGACTCAATACTTCTTTGATTAAGCTGCCCACTCTTTTCTGTCTTCGCCCACTCATTATCTATTCTTCGCAGTTAAGATTCTTTCGTTTTTATGGCTGAATCATGAGAAAAACGAAGGACTCTAGAGGCTTTACACACTATTATTTATTTCTAAACTTTTTTTCTTAGTACGCCTTCCTTATCGGCCTCCTGTCTTGCCTCCTCTTTTTTCCTCTACCTGATTTTTTTTCTTTCTCCCAAGCTAGCGAGTTTTGTTAGAAGTAATGGATCTGAGAATCAATTATCTCCCCATCTATGTTATCTTCGGCTTCGGCCATGATTTTGTTGAGTAAGCTTTCAACAGGTTTCTTATGAGTGTTCAGAGTAACCACTCCAATTCTTGTCCGCTGCCATTTATCATGGTAATCCAATTCGGCAAAGGCAACGTTGAATTTGTTTTTTATCCGATCTTTGAAGCTCTTTACTATCTTCCTCTTTTCCTTGAGGGAGTGTGAATAAGGGAAATAAATTTCTAAGAAGAGAAAGCCAATAACCATTGGGTCTTCACCTCCGATTATTCCGGCTTTATTTTCTCGGAGACAAAAGCTTCTATGATATCGCCTTCTTTAATATCGCTGAATTTTTCGAGCCCGATGCCGCATTCAGAATCTTTTTTAACTTCGGTGACATTATCCTTAAGATGCTTCAAAGAGGAAATTCGGCCTTGGTGGATAACCTCTTCATCTCTAATGACTCTAGCTTCAGCCTTCCTTATAATTTTCCCATCCACCACAAAACAGCCAGCTATGGTTCCGGCCCGAGGGACCTTGAAAATCCTTCTAATTTCAGCTCTTCCCAAGTACGTCTCCTTGATAACGGGCTCAAGAAGCCCTTTTAAAGCTTTCTTTAAGTCGTCGGTTAAATGGTATATGACTGTGTAAGGTCTAATTTCTACTTTTTCTTCGTTGGCTAAATCCATGGTTTTTTGATTTGATTTGATGTTATAGGCAAGAATAATTGCATTGGAAGCTGATGCGAGGAGGATATCAGATTCAGTGATGTTTCCTGTGGCCGAATGGACGATCTTTATTTTGACCTGCTCGGTGCTCAAGGATGGAAGGATGTCCATTAACGTATCCACGGAGCCTTGGACGTCAGCTTTGATAAGGAGTGGAAGATCTTTTATTTCTTCCTCTTCTATTTTTTTGAATAGGTCATCCAGAGTGAGGTGCTCGGGTCTTGTTGGCTGCTCTTTTTTTAATCGGGAGAGTCGGTATTGAGCAATCTGTTTTGCTTTTTCTAAATCAGAGGTCACTTGAAAAACATCTCCCGCAGAAGGAACATCTGAGAAGCCAAGAACTTCTACTGGGAGAGAGGGGTCTGCTTTTTTTAACGGTTTTCCTTTTTCATCAAAGAGAGCTCTTATTTTTCCGTAGCAAGTTCCGGAAACAAAAGCTTCTCCTTGCCTTAAGATTCCATGTTGAATGATGACCGTTGCAATTGGACCTTTTTGGGCATCTAAACGAGCTTCTAAGATGACACCGTGGGCCTTTATGTTAGGATTGGTCTTAATTTCAATAACATCGCTAAGGAGAAGAATCATTTCTTGGAGCTCATCCAAGTTTGTCTTTTCTTTGGCTGATATATCCACGCTGATTATATCTCCTCCCCAGTCTTCCACTAATAATCCTTCTTTAGACAATTGTTGTTTGGTTTTATCGATATCTGCTTCTTTCCTATCAATCTTGTTGATGGCAACCATGATGGGAACATCTGCGGCTTTAGCATGATTGATAGCTTCTCGAGTTTGGGGCATAACCCCATCATCAGCAGCCACGATTAAAACAACTATATCTGTCAGTTTTGCCCCCCGAGCCCTTAGTTGGGTGAAGGCTTCATGACCGGGGGTGTCGATGAAAGTGATAGGTCGATTTTTATGAAGAACTTGATAGGCGCCGATATGCTGGGTGATGCCTCCTGATTCTTTGTCTACTATATTTGATTCTCTTATGGCATCTAGCAGAGTTGTTTTTCCATGGTCGACATGGCCCATGATGGTGACAACCGGAGGTCTGGGAATCATTTCCTCTGGACTACTTTCTGCCATCAGTTGAATTTCCTTTTCTAAAGAGATCATTTGGAGTTTGAGGCCGAATTCTTGAGATATGTGGTCGGCTATAGATTCACTGATAAGGTCTTTAACATTTAATGTCAGACCCTTCTCGGCTAATTTGTCAGTGAGGTCTTTGGTCTTAATTCCCAAAAACTCAGCTGCTTCTTTCAGGTTCATTCCCTCTTTTATCAAAGCCTCAGCAGTCTTACTCTTGGCCTCAGCAGTTTTACTCTTGGGTTGTTTCTTCATCTTAGGTTTCTTATCGTCAGCTTTATTTTTCATTTATTGCCTTCATAACTATCTTAAATAATTATCCTACTCTTGTTTAATTTCTATCTTCCACCCTACAAGTCGCGAGCCCAGCCTAACATTGGCTCCCTTTTTGCCAATAGCTAAAGAAAATTGATCTTCAGATACAACAGCCTGCATGAGCTTGTAATCTTTATTTAAAATGTATACATTGTCGACTTTGGCCGGGCTTAAGGCAGCTTTGGCGTAGGAGATTGGGTTTGATGACCATTCTATTATGTCGATTTTTTCTCCCTGCAATTCTTTGCTTATGGCTAAAACTCTGTTGCCTTTGATTCCGATACACGCTCCAATAGGGTCAATGTCTTTTTCTTTAGTCACCACCGCAACTTTTGCTCTTTCGCCTGGTTGACGAACGATATCTTTAATTTCGATATTCCCATTAGCTATCTCTGGAACTTCTGATTCTAAGAGCTTGGCCAAAAATTTCGGATCGCATCGAGAGATAACAACTTGAGGACCTTCGGTTCCCTTTAAGACTTGAGTGACAACAGCCTTTACTCTATCTCCTATCGTGAATTCTTCGTTTTTCAATTTTTCTCGGTAGGGGAGAAGGACGTCTATCTTATTCACTTCAAGAATCATATTTTTATTTTTTTCAAACCTTCTTAAGACACCTGTTATGATTTCTCCTAATCTTGGATAAAACAGGTTATAGATTCTCTCTTGTTCAGCATCCCTTACTTTCTGAAAAATCACCTGTTTGGCGGCTTGAGCAGCGATACGTCCTAAAGTGTCGGAAGGAAGATCAACCTCTATCTCATTTCCCACTGTCGATTTAGGATCTATCTTTTTTGCTTCTTCGAGTGAAATTTCACTGGCCAAATCTTGGGGATTTTCAGTGATTTTTTTTATAGTAAAGACTCTGAGTTCTCCTTTTTCAGGGCGGAAGAAGATGTTAATCTTCTCGTTATGAGAAAAATACTTGGAAGAGGCAACTTTTAGAGATTCTTCGATAGCTCTGATAATCACTTCTGTCTCCACTCCTCTTTCTTTACTGAGCTGCTGAATAGTATTCCACACTTTAACTTTCATGTTTATTGCCTCAGTTGTAGAGGAATCTAAAGAGGCGAAGATTATAACTAAATTAGGAAATAATATCAAATGGCACAAGAAGGGAGTAAGCATTTCCAAATCCGTGATAAGAACAGGTCTTTGGGAATGGGTTCGCTCCGTCCCCATCTCCATTTAAGTCTTCTCGGCGGCTGCGTAATTCGCTTCGCTCATCGGGGTCAGGCCTTTCCATTGAAAAGAGTAATTTTTAGGCATTTGATTACCCAGGGTCTCACATGATAATAAGGCCTGACCCCAGCAATCAACTTTGTCGACTTCCCTCGAGGCCCGAAATCCGAGGGCTATACCTGAAAGGTCGCTTCATCCATTCTCAAAGACCTTTATTCGTATCGATATCACGGGTTTGAAAATGCTGCCAAGAGGAGAGAGACTGAGATAAAAAGCAGAAATCAATTCACATGATCAAAGGGGCAAAAACCAAGCTTACGACTGCCATCAGCTTGATCAAGATATTCATGGAAGGCCCAGCAGTATCTTTTAAGGGGTCTCCAACAGTGTCTCCGATAACGGCTGCGGCATGGGTTTCTGTTCCTTTCCCGCCCAAATTTCCTTCTTCAATCCATTTTTTTGCATTGTCCCAGGCTGCTCCTGCGTTTGCCATAAAGATACCTAGCAATACTCCTGAAGCAGTTGCCCCTGCTAAAAAGCCTCCTAATGATTCAGGGCCAATGGCAAAACCTACCAGGAGAGGGATTCCTACGGCTAAAAGGCCCGGCAAAATCATTTCAGTTAAAGCTCCTCTAGTGACAATATCAATGCAGCGATCAGAATCGGGCTTTGCTTTTCCTTCCATCAATCCCTTGATTTCTTTAAACTGCCTTCTTATCTCCATTACCATTTTGTTTGCTGTTTTTCCCACAGCTTTCATAGTCAAAGAGGCAATAACAAAAGGCATGAGAGCTCCAAGGAGGAGGCCAATGACTGTTTCAACATTCGTTAAGCTTATCGAAGACAGGTTTGTAGTTTTTTGATAAGCTGAGAATAGAGCTAGAGCCGTAAGGGCAGCAGAGCCTATAGCAAAACCCTTGCCAATAGCAGCTGTTGTGTTCCCTAAGGCGTCGAGTTTATCCGTTATTTTTCTCACCTCAGAACCTGCCTTTGACATTTCGGCTATACCTCCAGCGTTATCAGCTATCGGTCCATAGGAATCTGTTGACATCACAATCCCTATAGTAGCTAACATACCGACTGCAGAAAGAGCGATGCCGTAGAGCCCGGCAAGTCTATAGGAGATGAAAATAGCCATCCCGATGGTGAGGAGAGGGAGAATAGTACTCTGAAAACCAATGGCCAAACCAGTTATGATGGTGGGCGCAGTTCCAGTTTGGGCCGTTTTGGCTATGGTTTTGATAGGTGGGCCAGAAGTAAAGTATTCGCTTTCCAGCCCAATCAATACTCCCGCAATCATTCCGCTCAACACTGCCCAGAAAACACTGAAGTTACCTAAAATGACTTTGACCGAGAGGAGAGCTCCTCCGATAAACAAGAGACCACTGATGTAGTAAGCATTCCTCAAAGCGGATTGGGGGCTGATGTGTTTCAATATATTTATGGCGAGTACGCCCAGGACAGAAGCAATAAGTCCGATGACAGTCAGAAGCAAAGGAAGAGACATATAATTCAGGGCAGGAGTTAAGGTTGAACCGATAGCCATGGAAGCAATTACAGAGCCGACATATGATTCAAAAAGATCAGCTCCCATTCCAGCTGTATCTCCCACGTTGTCACCGACATTATCCGCGATGACTCCAGGATTTCTGGGGTCATCTTCTGGAATGCCAGCTTCCACTTTACCCACTAAATCGGCTCCAACATCGGCACTTTTCGTGTATATTCCCCCTCCAACTCTTGCAAAGAGAGCAACAGAACTGGCCCCCATGGCGAATCCATTAATAATCATGGGGTCTTTGGTGAAAAAGAAGAAAATGCTGATTCCGGCCACACCTAAGGCAGCAACAGATATTCCCATTACTGAACCACCCAGGAAGGCAATAGTTAGAGCTTCTGGAGTTCCACCACGAATTGCTCCTTGAGTAGACCTGACAGCCGAGCGAGTCGATCCTTTCAAGCCAATAAATCCAGCCAGCATGGAACATAGGGCTCCTGTTAAAAAAGCCAGGCTTGTATAAATAGAAAAAAGTTTCCAGAGGAAAAGGAAGACAACCCCTACGAATATGGATATGTAAGTATACTCCCTTTGCAAAAAAATCATGGCTCCAGAATGGACAGCTTCAGCAATTTCCTGCATAAGCTCGGTTCCCTTGGGATATCTCTTGATTAGGAAGTAAAGAAAAAGGGCAAAAAAGAGCCCTAGAAAGCCAATGATGAATGAAAAAGGAATTAAATTCAATATAAGCATTTGACAAGTTAGAAGAGATATTTTTAGGGACGATGTATACCATAAAATAGACGAGATTGCAATTTCTGCCCAATTTGTGCCATTCAGGAATTACTTAACCTATTCAAAATAAAATAATTAAAATAAAACGAGACACAAATTGTGTACTTTGCTTTAGGAGATTTCCTCAACCTTTTTGTAAATCGTTGATTTTGAATGAATAAATTAATGATTAGAATTGGCCTAAAACTTGCAACATTTCTGTATCACAGCTGCCTCGGAATAGACAGCGTAGAGAATTTCTGAATTTGTTGTTCAATTTTTTGATAAGAAAAATCTTTGAATCTACAAAATTGCAGAATGCAAAAGAAAAAATTTTCAGCTCCTCTTGCTCCCTCTAAGGCTTTGCGAATTGCCATGGAAGATACAGAGACGAGCCGTTTTATCAAGACTAATTTTTCTTATCCAGAAGAAAATCCTGATATAATCTCTCATAAATGGATCTCTAAAGATTGGCAAGGATACAAGTGGAATATAGAAATTATCGAGAAAAACAAGTTTATTCCAGGGAAGGCAAGAGAGATACTGAACATTGCTCGCCTCGAAATTGATTCTGAAGGACGGATAATAAAGCGACAGTTCTTAAGAAATATTCTCGAGAATGAATATAAGGAGTATTTAGGCAAAAAAAGAATAGCCGAGAGAAAAAGGAGAACATTGTATGACAAATCAGTCGAGATGAAAAGCAAGAAAAATATAAATCGAAGATTAAAAGGCTAAATTATCACTTGCTTCGCCCTGGAGGCTGTGTGGCCCACAAGAAGTGATAAGAACAGTAGCAAATTCTCCAGTTAAATCTTTTCGCGATTTAAAGTTAACAACCTGAAAGCCTTCGTTGCGGCCTGAGAAGATCTGAGGATCTTTTTTACTTTTTCCCAAGCATAAAACTTTCATCACCCGACCGATTAAAATTTTGTTTTTTTTCAGCTGTATCTCTTTCTGAAGTTCTTGAACTTCTATAAGTCTTCTTTTTTTGACTTTAAAGGGAACATCATCTTTCATCCGTGAAGCAGCGGTTAAAGGCCGGCGAGAGTAACGGAATGAAAAAATATTTGTAAAACGGACTTCTTCCAGTGTTTTTAGGATCTCTTGAAATTCTTTTTCTGTCTCCCCCGGAAAGCCAACAATAATATCAGTGCTTAAGCTGATATCAGGCATTAGATCCTGAAGGAGATTGATTTTTTCTAAATATTCTTGTCTTGCGTAGCCCCTGTTCATCCGCTTGAGCACAGACGAAGATCCTGATTGGAGGGGAAGGTGGAGCTGATGGCAGATCTTTTCCCCCTCTTTCATGGCTAGGGCGATATCTTGCGTAAAATTTTTTGGATGCGAAGTGATAAATCTAATCCATTCAATTCCGGGAATATCATTCAATTCTCTTAATAAAGCAGAGAAATCTTTTCCCGAGATAGGATCCCTATAAGAGTTGACGTTCTGGCCCAATAGCTGGACTTCTTTAAATCCGTTTAGAGCCAAATCCTTGACTTCTTGAACGATGTTAGGGAAGGGCCTGAATTTTTCTCGACCACGAGTGAACGGAACAATACAGTATGAACAGAAGTTATTGCATCCTTCCATGATCGTTACATAAGCACTGATGTCGTTTTCTCTCAATATATGCTCTGAAGGAGTCTCTTTCCATTCACGACTCCAGCTGGTAGACATGAATTTTTCTCCAAGGTGTTTGAGGATCA
>Ga0209636_10002943_pt1 | contig 17396 bp, 14 predicted proteins | sample DeeMarSWOR152_54_FD_187464 | JGI IMG/M metagenome (GOLD analysis project Ga0209636, IMG submission 187464) | Marine sediment microbial communities from White Oak River estuary, North Carolina - WOR-1-52-54 (SPAdes) (version 2) | ecosystem: Environmental > Aquatic > Marine > Intertidal zone >...
TCCTTGAAGCAGCCAGAAAAATAGACGTTTATGTCCCAACAATATGTTATCATCCCGATCTGCCACCGCCTAACGAGATTAAATCCATAGATGTCGTTTACCGCGGCAACGAGGAAATCGTGAGCGACTCTTCTGAGAAGGAATTTGAAGGTTGCAAACTGTGTCTGGTCCAGATTGAAGGCCGAGAAGGACTTGTTCTCTCTTGTTGTACAAGAGTCTCTGATGAAATGAAGGTATACACTGAAACTGAGCGGGTTCGAGAAGCGAGAAAAGTTGAGCTGATGCGGATTTTGGCCAAGCATCCGCATGCGTGTCTGATATGCGCCCAAAAGGAGGGCTGCACGACGGAGCCTTGCTCTACAAACGTTCCGGTGGAGGAGCGTTGCTGCTCTCAGTTTGGGAACTGTGAGCTGGAGAGGGTTGCAGAGTACATTGGAATTAGAGAGGACACTTCACGCTATACTTCTCAGAACCTTCCTGCTGTAGAGGATGAGCCGCTTTTCCTGCGAGATTACAACTTGTGTATTGGATGTACTCGCTGTGTTAGGGCTTGTCAGGATCTTCGGGGTGTTGGTGCTTTAGGCTTTGTCTGTAAGGATGGTGAGGTCTTTGTTGGGACGATTGCCCCGACGCTTTTGGATTCTGATTGCAGGTTCTGTGGGGCGTGTGTAGAGGTTTGTCCTACTGGTGCTCTTAGAGATAAGGAGTTGAAAGCTGCTAGGCGTGAGGTTGACTTGGTTCCCTGTAAGTATGCGTGTCCGGCTGGGGTTGACGTTCCCCGATATGTTCAACTAATCTCTGAAGGCAGGTTTGCTGAGGCTGCAGCTGTCGTGAGAGAGAAGCTGCCGTTGCCTAACATTCTGGCCCATGCGTGTTCGCGTCCATGTGAAAGTGTTTGCAGGCGCCTGAAGGTAAACGAGGCTGTCGCGATTCGTTGGTTGAAACGTTTTGCGATGGAGAATGACACAGAGCTGTGGAGGCAAAAACTCAAGATTGCAGAACAAACAGGAAAGAAGGTTGCCATAGTCGGGTCTGGTCCTGCAGGACTTAGCGCAGCTTATTACTTGGCTAGACTGGGATACTCGGTTACTGTGTTTGAAGCCATGTCTCAACCGGGCGGAATGATGCGGTATGGCGTTCAGGAGTACCGTCTGCCAAAAGAAATTGTTGACAAAGACATTCAAGGAATTGTCGATTTGGGGGTGAATGTCAGGACAGATGTGGTTCTGGGAGAGGATCTGACGTTTGAGTCTCTTAAGCAGCAGAGATTCGAAGCTGTCCTTGTTGCTACAGGTTTGCAGGCGAGCCGGACGTTGAGAGTTGAGGGTGCAGACCTTGAATGTGTCGTTGGTGGACTTGACTTTTTAAGGGATTTTAGACTTGGCAAAGCCCTTACGGTGCCGGGTAGAGTTTTGGTGATTGGCGGTGGTAGTGTTGCGATGGATGTGGCTTTGACCGCTTTTAGGCTTGGGGCCAGTGATGTGCAGGCTGTTTGTTTGGAGAAGCCTGAGGAGATGCCTGCTTTTCCATGGGAGATTCAGCAAGCACTAGAAGAAGGGATAAAGATTCACAACTCTTGGGGTGTCAAGAGGATTTTGGGCATGGGCGGTCGAGTAGCAGCAGTAGAGCTTATGCGTTGTGTCTCGGTTTTCGATGAAGAAGGAAGATTCAACCCGGCTTATGACGAGCAAGAGACGAAGACTGTGGAAACTGACATGCTGTTCCTTGCGATAGGGCAGGCTTCAGATCTTTCTTGGCGGACAGCAGATCAGCCAAACGTGTCAAAGATAGGGCTGGTTGAAGTGAAGTCGTCCAATATGGAAACGAGTGTTCTTGGTGTGTTTGCCTGTGGGGACATTATTAAGGGTCCGGGTTCTATTGTTGAGGCTGTAGCTTCTGGTAGGGAGGCTGCTTTTGCTCTTGACAGATATCTTGGCCGTACGGTAAGCTTTGAGGACAGGTTTGTGGAGGCTAAGGAGCCGGATTCTTGGCTTGGGAAGGTAGAGAAGTTCGGCTATAAGAAGTCTGTTCAGATGCGTCGGTTGCCTATTGAAAAGCGGATGGGAAACTTTCAGGAGGTTGAACTTGGCTACGACGACAGAATGGCTCGGGACGAAGCGAGTCGCTGTTTGAGGTGTGATTTGCGATTGGGTATTCAAGAGGCTCCCGGGCCTCCAGAGAAATGGCTGCCATTGAAAGAAGAAACCGTGAAAGCTGTTCCACAAACGGAGGGCGTCTATCAACTGTTAGACGAAGACAAGGAGATTGTTTACATCAAAGGAACCATGAACCTTGAACAGGAGTTGGAACAGCATCTCGCGACCAGCACGAAGGTAAAATACTTCATCTATGAAGAGGCGAAGATGTACACAATGAGAGAAAGCGAACTGCTTCAACAATACATAAAACGGCATGGAAAAATGCCTCAACAAAACATAGAAATCGAAGAAGACCTGTATTAACCTCTCGTCTAAGATAGTTTTATCCGAACGTATAGCGTAGTAGGTCTTGGCTGGAAATGGGTAAGAAAATTCCAAAGAACCAAGGCAGAGATGCTGAGCTTGAAAGACAGGGTTGGATGAGGCGGTTTGTGGCCGATGAACCAAGACTAAGGGAGATCGTAGAACTCTACAAGTCCATTGGCTATGAAGTTAGATTAATGCCAGCCGTTTTCGATCAAATTAGCAAAGAATGTAGAAAATGCTTACAATACAAAGATCGTGACAAATACAAAACGATTTACACAAGACCCAAAAAGAAGGGACGCAAAGGAAAAGAGGAGGCTATTGTTCCGTAGCTTTGAAGAACCTGTAGAAGACTCTGCCGTCTGGCAACTCGACTATTTTGAGCCTAACATTGTCTCCGATTTTGAGATCTTCATATTTCGCGTCATCGATTCTGGTTGAGATCAGTAAACCGCCGATTTCTACTATGCCAACGCAGAATGGTGCATCTTCGACAAAACCGAGTGGAGCGCCGAGCCTGACCTCGGTGAAAGCATACAATTTGCCTTCCGCGCCCAAGTCAACCCATTCGAGGTCTTCAGAAAGACATTCAGGACACACAATTCTTGGAGGCCACAAGAGTTTTCCGCATTTTTTGCATTTCGTTGTTGTTAAGTGTCCTTCCCTGAGACTTTTGAAGAACTCGCTGATTCTTGTGTTTTTCTCGTCTTGGAGTGGATAGAAATCTAGCATGAATGGGATCTTTATCTTTTCCTGACGCTTTATCTTCTCAAACTTTACTGGATTCATTTTGGTTCCCTCGAATAGACCATTATCGAATGTTGATTCGCTGCTCCACTCAGGCTGTGTTGGATTCCTATTTTGGCGTCTTTAACGTATCTTCCTCTCTCAACGTCTCCTCTGAATTGCTTCAATATCTCAATAGCGTGATAGATTGAGGTTGCGCCTAACGGATGCCCGCAGCCCATTATTCCTCCACTGGGGTTTACCGCCACCTTTCCCCCAATGTAAGGTTCCCCGTCCTCAATGAATTTTCCACCCTTGCCTTTTTCGCAAAGTTCGAGTCCTTCATATTCCATTATCTCGGATATTGTGAAGCAGTCATGTACCTCAGCGATGTCAACGTCATTTTTCGTGATTTTTGCGGTTCTCCAAGCCTCCTGTGCAGCCAGTCTAAGCGGAACCCACTCAGTCAAGCTTGCCAGATTGTTAATCACGTTTCCTATGGCACATTGTCCAGATCCTATGGGATACATCGGCGTGTCAGTGTACTTCTTTGCATCATCCGCTGGAACCAGTATAACCCCGGCTGACCCGTCCGTCATTGGACAGCAGTCAAAGAGGTTAAGCGGTGGCGCCACGACTGGTGATTTAAGCACAGCTTCAACAGTGACTTCTTTCTGAAGATGTGCAATCGGATTCATAGACGAGTAATGATGGTTTTTCACGGACACCAAAGCCATCTGTTCCTTGGTTGTGCCGAATTCGTACATGTGTCTTTGAGCTGTGACGGCGAAGAACGGAGGAGCTGAAAAGGCGTTGATTCCATCCCATTCTCGATCTAACACGCATGCCATAGTTGTCTGAGCTTCAGCCATATCGGGCGGATACATCTTTTCTACTCCAATGGCAACCGCTATGTCAGACATGCCCGTTGCAACACAGTTCCATGCGTATCTGATAGCCGCTTGGCCAGATACGCAAGCAAGCTCTGTTCTCGCAAGAACCTTCCTCGGAGTGACACCGATATGTTCAGCAACCAATGATGCCACATAGGACAGAAACGCAAACCTCTCAGGCTGAGCCGCTCCAACGAAAATAGAGTCAACATCTTTTGGCGAGATATTGTCAACGTCCCCAAACATTGCCTTTCCTGCTTCTTGCACCAAGTCCCTCCAGCTGGCTGCTCTTTTACCAGCCTTTGCCTCTCCCCCAGCAACGATAGCAACTTTTCTCATAGAAATCACCGGTGAAGGACGATGGTTTATCTTCCTTTATATTCTGGTTTTCTTTTCTCTAGAAATGCTGATACTCCTTCTCTGAAGTCCTCTGTCGAGGTCAGTATTCCGAAGGCTTCTGCTTCGTGTATTAACCCTGTCCTCTGGTCTGTTTCAATGCTGTTGTTAATGAGTCCTTTGGCTAGTTTTATGGCTATTGGAGGTTTGCTCATGATTGTTCTGGCAAGTTCTTGAACGGTTGATTTGAGTTTTTCTGGAGGTACAACCACGTTGATTAATCCAATTCTCGCAGCAGTTTTGGCGTCAATCATTCTGCCAGTGAATACTAGTTCTTTAGCTATTCCTTTTCCAACTAAACGTGGTAATCGTTGTGTTCCGCCCCAGCCTGGAATCAATCCGACGTTGACCTCTGTCTGTCCAAGTTTCGCGTTTTCCGAAGCTACTCTAATGTCGCACGCCATTGCGAGCTCTAAGCCTCCGCCAAGGGCGTAACCGTTGATGGCCGCAATCACCGGCTTCCCAAGTTCCTCAATGGCCAAAGTCAACTTCTGCCCACGCTTTGTAACCTCCACGGCTTTTACTACGGTGATGTCCTTCACTGTTGTTAGGTCTAAGCCAGCGCAAAAGGCTTTTTCACCAGCCCCGGTAATCACTACAACCCTAACTTCTTCTTCCCTTTCTGCTTCATCAAGTCTTGAAAGAATCTCCAGAACAGCTTCCTCGTTGAGCACGTTTACTTTTGGGCGATTTATGGTTATGGTTGCTATTCCATCTCTTTTCTCGTAAAGGGTATATTTGAATTCCATAAGTTTTCACCAGACTTTTACTTCTTCGCGGTCCATTCATAAAAGCCTTTACCAGTCTTTCTGCCAAGAAGGCCTACACGAACCATCTGTCTTAGCAGTGGGCATGGACTGTATTTCGGGTCAAGGTCGTCTCGCAAGACTTCAGCTATAGAAAGAGTCGTGTCTAATCCAAGGTAGCGCGCGCGCATAAACTTCATAATCCAAGGAACCATGAAATAGCCACCAGCAATCTAATATAAGACTAAGATAAAACAGAGAAGCGTGCAGGAGACATCCCCGCAAGCATTATTTCTTGGATTAGTAATATTTTAAAGTCCTAACGGAACTCTTGAGTAAGGTTAGAAGGTGAACGAACCCATGGCTTGGTTGAATTTAGGAGAGATTCTGGGCGTTCATGCCAAGAAGAATCCCACGAAAATGGCTGTCAAAGACTGGTGTGACAAGGCATGGACATATTCTGAACTAGACATCAGGACTAACAAGCTGGCTAATGGCCTATTAAACATGGGTTTGGGTAAGGGTGACCGTGTTGCAGTCATGCTTTACAACTGCTCCGAATTCGTCGAGGTTTACTGCGCCTTTGCGAAAGCCGGGCTGGTGGTTACGCCGGTTAGCTGGCGTTACGTTGGAAGGGAAATAGAGTACGTCGTTGATAACTCAGACGCAAAAGCCATGATTGTCTATGAAGATTTCGTTAACACAATTAATCAGATTCGCCCGAGATTTGACAAGATTTGTAGCAAAAACTACATAGTTGTAGGTGATACAAGGCCTGAGGACTACACAAACTATGAGGACTTGATTGCAAATTCTCCTGACCAAAATCCCAATGTAAAGATTGACAGCAAGGACACTTGGGCTCAAATTTACACTTCTGGGACTACAGGTTTTCCTAAGGGTGTTGTTCGCTCCCACGAGTCTTATGTCGCGTTTTTCTTGATTAACGCTGTGGAATTCGGTTTTTCAGAGAAGGATTGTGGAATGATAATCATGCCCCTCTTCCATGTAAACTCAACCTTTTATGGGCTTCTATTCCTCTACATAGGCGCCTCTCTGTTCGTTAGCAGAGACAAGGGTTTTGATCCTGTTGAGTTGCTGAGCATTGTGAACAGAGAGAAGATCACTTTTATCTCGCTGATTCCAACACACTACAGCCTCATCTTGGAGATTCCGGAAGAGACACGGCGACGGTTCAATACAAGTTCGCTGCGCAAACTGTTGTGCTCCTCTGCTCCTGTCAGAAGCAAGATAAAACGGGGAATTCTAGAATGTTTTCCCGGCGTTGAGCTATATGAGGCTTATGGCTCCACTGAGGCCGGGTTGGTTACCATACTCAAGCCCGAAGATCAGCTTAGAAAAATTGGCTCAATGGGCAGAGAATGTCTAGGAGTGGACGTAATCAAACTTCTGGACGAAGATGGTCGCGAGGTTGAAGTAGGGGAGATTGGCGAGCTCTACTCCAAGGGGCAGATGATGTTTGATGAGTATTATAAGATGCCCAAGAAAACCAAAGTTTCAATTAAAGGCGAGTTCTTCAGTGCTGGCGACCTAGTTAAGCGTGACGAAGAAGGCTATTACTATATTGTTGACCGCAAGGATAACATGATAATCACAGGAGGTGAGCATGTCTGTCCCTCAGAGGTCGAAGAAATAGTCTCCCGGCATCCAAAAGTGCGTGACGTTGCCGTAGTAGGTCTTCCGGATGATAAGTGGGGTGAAGCTGTTACGGCGGTCGTTGTTCTGAAGAATGGTGAAAACGCAACAGAGGAGGAAATCATTGAATGGTGTAAGGGTAAGATAACTGGATATAAGAAACCTAAGAGGGTGGTATTCATCGATTATTGTGAGATACCTAGGGCCGCGACCGGTAAGATATTGCATAGAAAGCTTAGGGAACGCTTCGCTGAAGTCCTCTAGTTTCTAAAATGAGCTATTTCAAAGTTCTCAGATATGTCTCCAGTTTTGTTTTCACCCGGTATTCGTCATAGTTTCTCCAGTCCGTTGAATCTACATCTAATATTAGGCTTGAAACTCCTGTCATTTCTTGAATCCTCCTCTTCACTATGGTTTCTCCGATCGTCATCATCCTGCAACCCCAGTTTGTTGGTAAGATGACACCATTTGCCCGGAAATTCCTTACCAAACCTGCAATCAATTCTATTCTTCTCTCTATGGAGCAGTTTGACATGTTTGACAAGTATTTTCGGGCCAAGCTCTCATAAGGCTTCGAAGGGTCTAGGCTCCCAGCCCAAACATGCGAAAAGGTTTCTGCAACCACAACGGCTCCTAAGCCCCTCAGATATTGAAATATCTTGAGATTAAACCACAACGGAAGGTTGTCCCAAACCAGACGATACGTCTCGTTTTCAGCAACCCCTACGCCGTGCTTAACCCTTTGTTCAAGCTCGCCGCAAAGCACTTCATAAAATTTCACAGCCTGCTCCGTTCCGGGAATGCAGAGTATAAAATAGACCGCGGAAAAGGCTTCCCTAGCTCCCATGGGAGCTGGAACGTTTTTTCTGTAATCCTGAACTCTAAGCCAAAGTTCGCCTGCTCTATCTGAAAGCTCCAAAGTTTTTCTAAGCTTGCCTTCATCAAGTTTTATTCCAGAATGCTTTTCGAGAAGACTAACCAGATCCTCGAGTTGATAAACATAATGTTGAATGTAATGATCCTCCAAATTTTCAGGATTCGTACTCTCGATATTGTAAGGAACATCTAATAGAAGCAGTGGTTTTTTGAAAAATCGACTCGCAACCTGAAACCATTTCAGATGTGTATCGCAAGCACATGTCGAAGCGACCAAAACGTCTGGTCTTGGAATTCCTCCTTCAGGTAGATTCTCTTCGTCAAAGAGGGAGCCTAGCACGCACCTGGCGTAGGAGCAAATATCCTTGGAAAAACCTTTTCTTTCAGCTAATTCACATAGTGGAACTGAAACCCTTCTGGCAGCACATAAGGAAGCATAGTTTTCCGGCCATACAGGGATTATGTCCATTGCAAGAAGGATTTCAACAGGAAAGGTGGAGGCCACCCATGCCACAAGCTTGCCTTCCTCTCTTGCTTTGTGGGCCATCTCATAAAAGGACTTAACATAGTTATGATAGAAACCTTTGAGCGTTTCAAGTCTCCTCTCGCTCATTTTGTCTATTCCCCCAACATCTCAACAAACGCTTCAATCCTTGTTCTAAGCTGTGCAATCCCGCTTAGAGAATGTTCCCATTCAAGACATAAAACTGGTAGACCCTCTTTGCCTCTTAGTTCTTCAGCCAATAGGGGGGCGTCAAAAGAATGAACATCGCAGGACTTTAAAGAAAAAATGAGGACACCTTCTACATCAAAAAATTTCACCATCTCCTTCACATGATTGAATCTTTCCTCAGAAGAATACATGAAAGGACATGGAACTTTATGTAAATATCTTTCCGCAATTGCCCTGACAGGTTCTCCATTCTCCTTCACCAGGTTCCAGAAATATCGTGAACCACTGCAAAGGTCGTCGGCAACAACGCAGCCACCAACGCCCTCAATAAGCCTCAACAGCTCTGAGGCGTCCATGACGCTTCCGGAAACAAGCAGTCTCACACCCCCTTTGATTAAGTCTTCACGGTTCTCAACTTCACCAAGCAGTGCATGTAAAAGCTCGTTATGCTCATCCTTCGGAATCATCATGCTTGATAAAACAATTTCAAGTGCGTCGCTTCCAGACACTAATGGAGGATCCCGTCTTCTAAGCTCATAAACTTGCTTTAGTAGCCGTCTATTCTCATTAAATATTTCGATGGCTACCTTCAGATCTTCCTCGGAAATCTTAGCTTCAAAACTATCCGTCAACCATTGTCTAAACCTTTCAAATTCCTCGCAAAAGAATTCCAAGGTCTTCTCTGTCACGCTGTGAGGAGTGTTTATGAAATATGTTTTATGAATCGTCGTGCAATGCCGCCAAAGGTCATAAATCTTGTTTTGATTGTCGCAAGAGTTTGAAACAGCATAGCCATCCAAAACGTTATATTCCTCTTTTAGGGCCTTATTGAGGCAGCTTTTGGCAAAGGAACAAACATTGACTGGAAGATAGATGTCAGCTAATTTCGGGGGTTCTAGGCCTCCGAGAACCCTGATTGGAAGAATCCCTGCGGCATAGATGATTTCTTCGGGCGTGTAGGAGCAAGCATATCCCAAAACAGGCTTGTTTCGGCGTTTCCATTCCTTGATGAACTTGTTGTCCGCTGAAATCAGGGTTCTAAACAACTCCAGCATCTCTATAAAACTTCCGTCTCTCATCTTCAACGTTAAATAATCCAAACTCTATTAATACTTTTCACGATGTGAAAGCGGAAATTTTCATGGAAAGTGTCAGCTAAGCCTCACAGAACTAGGCGTGTATAGCCACAAAACCCTAACCATGCCTCCTCGAATACATGCTCTCCAAACCCTTCAACAGCCCAGTCAAAACACCATTCACAGGCGTCCTAACTCCGAACCGTTCTCCATAATCGACAATAGCCCCACTCAAGAAATCAACCTCAGTCCTCCTCTTATTCTCAACATCCACCAGCATAGAAGGCTTATGAGCCCCACCCTTCTCCAAATAACTAGTAAACCTGTCAAGCGCATCGTCACCGAAATCGTAACCATCTGCCCTCGCCACCGCTAACCCCTCCTCTAACACCCTCACAGCCAAACCTCGACTAAACTCAAACTCCATCCCTTCCTTCATAGTCTGCCCAGTCAAAGCACAAACAGAACACAAGGCAGAGTTCAAGATCGTCTTCTCCCACACATGCCTCTTAATATCAGATACCTCCATCGTTGTCAACCCACAAGTTGTTATCATATCCGCAATATACTTAGTCGTCGCATCAGTCCTGTACACCCCCTTCTGAAAAGCACCAACGTAATTAGGAGGTTGAAACCAGTTCATCCTCACATCTCCAGGACTAAGCAAATTTCCAGCATAGTTAATGACCACACGATAAGCAGTCTTGACTCCCAAGGTCTCAGCAATTAAACACTCATTATCTAATCCGTTCTGAAAACTAACAACCCTCATTCTAGGTGTGAACACGGACTTAAGCTCGGCTAAAACATTCTTCAAAAAACAAGCCTTCGTCGCAAAAAAAACAATTTCAGGTTCAAACTCAGCCAATTCAGCTAACGAACCCGCAACTTTGTCAACCCGAACAGACAGCTCCCTAATCCCAGAAACCCTTAAACCATCCTTCCTGACCTTGACCAAAAGCTCCTTGGCGATATCTTCCACAACCACATCCGCTCCACTCCTCGCCAAATGAGCAGCCAAAATAGATCCAACAGGACCCAAACCGATAATCCCAATCGTCGGCTCATCCAAAGTCACATCCAATCCCACAAACTACATTACGTCACACTTCGCTTAAAAACATATTTTTAGCACGGTTATCTCGAAGTAGTCTTAGCACGTATTTCACCAAAAGCTATATGTGAAAGCACAAGACTATGGGGGTTTCCCATTGACGGGAGAGAAGCCTATTGCAGGATTTAAGTGTGTTATTACAAGATCAGCTTGAAAAGCGTGTGCTTTTACTTGGAAACGAAGCCATCGCTAGAGGAGTTTTAGAAGCCGGTATAGGCGTAGTTACAACTTACCCTGGGACTCCAGCATCTGAAATAGGTGATTCCATCTCGGCGATAGCTGCTGAAGCTGGCTTGTATATGGAGTACTCCACCAACGAGATTGTTGCCGTTGAGGTTGCAGCCGGAACAGCAAACTGTGGTGTTAGAGCCTTGACGGCGATGAAGCATGTGGGGCTAAACGTTGCTGCAGACGCTGTCATGACATTGGCTTACATCGGCGTTAAAGGCGGCTACGTTATAGTCACAGCAGATGATCCTGAATGCTACAGTTCCCAGAACAGGCAAGACAGCCGTTTTTACGCTTTACTCTCAAACTTGCCATGCTTGGAACCATCTAACCCTCAAGAAGCGAAGGACATGGCGATCTCAGCGATTGAAATCTCTGAAAATCTTGAACTGCCAGTCCTGCTCAGACTAACAACGCGTGTAAGTCACACCCGCGGACCGGTAACCTACGGTAAACTCACAAAACCAAACTTGAAAGGCGAATTCGTTAGAGATGTAAAGCGAATGGTTATGGTTCCGGCCCATGCCAGACCTATGCATGTAAGGCTTTTAGAAAAGGTGAAAAAAGCTAAAGAAATCAGCGAAACATCAGCGTATAACCGAGTTGTGCGAAAAGGAAACGGTGAATTGGGCATAATCTCAGCAAGCTCAGCTTATAACTATGCAGTTGAAGCTGCAGAATTGTTAGGCTTAGAAGCCAGCATTCTGAAACTCGGTATGACACACCCGCTTCCAGAGAAGATGATTAGCGAATTCCTGAAAAATCATGAAAGAATAATTGTTGTTGAAGAGCTTGAACCGTACTTGGAAATGCAGGTGAAAGCCATAGCCAAAGACTACGCCCAAAACGTGAAAATCTACGGAAAAATGGGTAGGCTTTACTTTCCTAGAGAATTTGAATTTTCCACACGTAAAGTTATGGTTGGATTGGCAGAAATAACGGGTAAAAAACTCCCGGTTGATTTGGAGAGAATCGATGAGGAATATGCTAAGATAGTCAAGGATTTGCCGTCTAGACCGCCCATACTCTGTGCTGGATGCTCCCACAGAGCTTCCTTCTATGTCATCAAAAAAGTTACAGGTGAGAAGGCAATTTATCCAACAGACATAGGCTGCTATGCCTTGGGGATAGCTCCTCCATTAAAAGTCGGCGACATCCTCATATGTATGGGAGCAAGCGTAAGCACGGCTCAAGGAATAAGCAAGGTAACAGGCAACGAAGTCATAGCAGTAATTGGAGACTCAACTTTTTTCCATGCAGCAATTCCAGGACTCATAAACGCGGTCTACAATAACCATAAAGTCACCCTGATCGTCTTGGACAACCTGACGACAGCGATGACTGGAAGTCAACCTCACCCCGGAACAGGTATGACCGGCATGCGCAGTCCCTCAGAGAGGATACTCATCGAAAAGGTTGCTGAAGGTTGTGGAGTAAAATACGTTAAAGTAATCGACCCCTTCAAAGTCAAGGAAGCAACAGCCATTCTGAAAGAAGCTTTACAGCAGCCAGGACCTTCAGTAATAGTTTTTCGATCACCTTGCGCCTTGATGGTTGCTAGAGAGAAAAGGCGTAAAGGCGTAGAAATTGTGCCTTACAAAATCACTGACGAATGCACGAACTGTATGGCTTGCATTAAACTTTTGGGGTGTCCCGCCTTAATAATTAAGGATGAAAAGGTCACTATCGATGATACTTCATGCATAGGATGTGGGCTATGCATTTCAGTCTGCCCTTACGATGCTATAGAATGCAGCGGGAACGGTTAAGGAGGTTATCAAATGAAGGAGTTCAACATTGTTTTGGCTGGTGTCGGTGGGCAGGGCATACTTTTAGCAGCTGAAATTCTAGGCACAGCCGCCCTCAAAGAAGGCCTGAACGTTCGGGTAAGCGAAATCCACGGAATGGCTCAAAGAGGCGGAGCCGTAATTTCCAACGTGAGAATCGGAGAGAAGGTTCTGGCACCAACTGTTTTAGAAGGGACAGCAGACATGCTTTTAGGATTTGAACCTCTGGAAACCTTGCGGAATCTGAAATTTGCTTCAGAAAAGACCCTTATTTTAATGAATAATGAGGCTATTGCTCCACCAGAGTTGACAACCAAGATGATGAACTACCCGAGCTTGGACGAGATAACTGAAAAAATTAATCTTTTCACAAAAAACGTTGTCGTCATGGAAGCAGCAAAATTGGCTGAGAAAGCAGGAAGCATTCTAACTAGAAACACTGTTTTGATAGGTGGTTTGGCAGCCACTGGAAAAATGCCTGTTCAAACTGAGAGCTTAAAAGAAGCTATGCGAGAGCTTGTTCCAGAAAAGTACACAGAAAGGAATATGAAAGCGTTTGAGCTTGGCTACAAATACGTTAAAAAGAAAGCTAAACTTGGGAATTTTTAGCAGTTGGATTTTCCTTTTCGTTGTCTAGAATTGCCTTCAGCAAGCTTTTGAACAGCTTCATGTCGGAAACATTCACTATTGGGATTTGAAGACTCTTGTCAACCTCAAACATCCTTTCATATTTAGGAAACTCTGCGTAGCAAACATGACTTACTGGAAACTCTTTGTTTTTGATCTCATATTCAAAAGACTTGTCATAAACTTCCAAGCATAGCAAGTAGCCGTCCAACCAGTAGAGCCTAGTTATTCCATAGGTTGCAGCACACCATGCTATGTCTTTGACGGATCTTTTATCCAAGCCCAAGACGCTTATTTTTGGAGTTGGGACGATTTCCACATCCAAGTCTAGTTCACCCTGTGAAAGGAGTGGTTAACACTTCTTTAGCCTTATAGCTTATTTTCGGGCCAAGCCCATGCACGGTTTTAGGCCAAGTATTAACGTTTATTAAGGCATTAATGGGAGTTTGGTAAGATTTGAGAATTGCCGTGGCTTTTTCTCTTCCAATTTTCGGCAAGCTGGCCAAAAAGAATATTTGAGCGTCTGATGTGGTTTCAACCTTCTTCATCGGATGAACTATCGAAGCCCTTTTTTCCACTATTTGCTCTTGACGTGCAGCCACGTAGAGAAAATCAATGGTTTCCTTGTAGGATGTTGTGTTTATCATCGCTATACCGTTTTTCGCCAGGTTGAACATCGCTCCCCAAACAGAGGCTGGCTTGATTCTGCTGAACTTGTAGATTACTGGCAGATAGCCTTCCAAAAGAATTAAAGATTTGGGATAAGCCCCTTTCAGCTTAAACAGCTGCTCGAAGAGGTGACGATGCGTAAGTGTGTAAACAAAGTCCCGGACAGTCTTCCTCTCTACAGCACACGCATCAGACAATATGTAGTCGCCCTTCTGTAACGCTTCAATTTTGACATGGATACCGCGTTCCCTGAGCCCCTTGACAATTTTGGCAGCTGTATTTGCTTCACGACTGTCAACAACAATTGTCGTTTTCTTCTCATTCCCTTTCTTTTCTTTTAAATATTGGACCAAAGTTTCAGTCACAGACATATCCTCAACTCTTTAACTGGTCTAGTCATAAACATGAAAACTACTTAGTTCTTGTCTATAAAACTTGAGCATGATAAGCACTAGGCTTTTGAAAAAGACGGGTACAAACACAAAAAGGTGGAGAGAAACTATGGTCCCTTTTTCGCTATTTCTTTCACAACGCCAGCGGCTACTGTTGTGCCCATATCTCTAACTGCGAATCTTCCGAGTTCCGGAAAGTCCGTGTAGGTTTCGATAGCTACTGGATGCAGAGGTTCCATCTTTACTATGGCGCTGTCTCCGGTTTTCAGGAAGCTTGGCTTCTCCTCTACGACTTGTCCTGAACGTGGGTCAATTTTCCTTAGAAGTTCGGTGAATCTGCATGCGACTTGTCCTGTATGGTAGTGAAGCACCGGTGTGTATCCTGCTGCTACTGCAGTTGGATGATAAATAACGATGATTTGTCCTATGAATTCTTTGGCAACTGATGGTGGGTTTGGAACGTGTCCGCAGACGTCTCCGCGGCGTACATCCGTCCTTGCTATGCCTCTAACGTTGAATCCTATGTTGTCGCCTGGTTCAGCTTTAGGAATTCTCGTATGGTGCATCTCTAAAGACTTCACCTCGCACTTCTTGTTGGCTGGCATGAAGATGACTTCGTCACCCTCCTTGAGCACTCCTGTTTCAACCCTGCCCACTGGAACTGTGCCAACACCAGTGATGCTGTAGACGTCTTGAACTGGAATGCGTAAGGGCTTCTCTAAAGGCTTAGGAGGTACTTCAAACGTGTCTAAAGCATCAATTAATGTGGGGCCTTTATACCAAGGCATTTTTTCGCTTTTCTTCACCAAGTTGTCGCCTGTCCATCCGGAGGTGGGCACGAAGTGGACCTTTTCAACTTTGAAGCCCACCATCTTGAGCATTCTTCCAACTTCGTTTTTAACCTCGCTATATCTTTCTTCGCTCCAGTTGACTGTTGAATCATCCATCTTGTTGACTGCTACAGCTAGCTGGCCAACCCCTAGAGTGAAAGCCAAGAAGGCGTGCTCTCTTGTCTGGCCGCCGGCACCAATGCCTGCCTCGAATTCCCCTCTTTTGGCTGAAACGAAAAGTATGGCGCCGTCTGCTTGGCTTGCTCCTGTGATCATGTTTTTAACGAAGTCTCTGTGACCCGGCGCATCTATAATTGTGAAGTAGTATTTCTTCGTTTCAAATTTCAAGAATCGAAGGTCAATTGTTAAGCCTCTTTCTCGCTCCTCCTTAAGGTTGTCGAGAACCCATGCAAACTTGAAGGTTTCTTTGCCTAGCTTTTTTGCTTCTTCCTCGAAAGCCTTTATTGTTCTGTCATCAATGGCTCCTGCCAAGTATAGCATGTGGCCTGTTGTTGTTGATTTCCCATGGTCCACATGCCCCATGATTACCAGGTTTAGATGCGATCTTTCAGATTTGCTCATTACTTTTCCTCCTTATTCCTTTTTCAGATTACCTCTACTTTAGCGGATTTGTTTACACAACTGTTCATTCAATTATTTTAAGTTTATGATTAGCTTAACGCCATAGTATTCGAACTCAACGCGAACTTTCGCAAATATATAAAAGCGTATTTTACGAATTGTTATATTTATTTACGGTTTTAGCGCGCGCGATATCGGAACTTCCCAAATATGCACATAACATATGCTGCTTGCAGGTTATACTACCATGATCGCACACCATGACATTCGAAAGAAATACTTTGAGAAAAGAGGTAAAGGTCCAGCTCACAAATCTCCCCTTACCAAGACTAATTATATGTCTTCATGGCTAAGCTTGACACATTAGAGAATAAGTTGGAGTCTCTTAATCGACGTGTAAGAAGCTTGAGGGAGTTAACGCCGATCATGATCTCTGAGTATATAAAATACCACAAAGGAAGGCACATCTTCTCGAAGAGGCGCAACCAGTGGGAGAAGCTAAGTAAGCACACCATCGACGCGCACATCAAAAAGCTTCGCCACGCCCTAGTAACCTTTGACAGCCACGGAACCCAAGAACTTCGAGAACGCCTAACTACTATAATTTAGAACTCTCCCTCAAATTTTTGTTTCTTATGGGTGGACCTACCACGAGACCTTGTTTTTTGTAGCGGAATAAAACTTCTCACTGTCCAACTGTGACATTGATAATCATTTATAAAACAATTAAAAAATTGGGCTGAGGGGTTTAAAAAATTGACCACCGAAAGATTTAATTTTTCGTAAAAGTATAACAGTGTGGAGACTCGTATTACCGTACGGGTGACGAAAGTGTCGAAATCGTTTATGAAATTGCTGGTGTTACTTGCAGTTTCTATCATAATTAGTTTCGTCTTGATAGGAAACATGTCTGTTTGCCAATGCGGAGAATTCTCCGATTCGTTGAAGGAGGTTTCCCTCCGATTTTTGGAAGAGGTCGTTGACATAAGACTGGATGCTTACGACTTGACGGAGTACCGCTGCGTCACTCCTGATTCTCTTGCCCAAGAGGTTTTGCATCCAGGACATGTTGGAACACGGGTGGATCTTACTCTTTCAAGCGGAAGCGATGAGCTTCAAGTCAACCTGTGGTTCATGGACGGTGAACTCTATCTCTTCGATTTGGATGGAACACCAAAAACTAATACTTTGAAAACTGCGAATCTCCTGGATTGTGCAACGACTATTCTTGAACGTTATAAGGTCCAATTCAACGCAACACATTGCAGCCAACTGGCTCCGATGCTTGCAGAAATCATCAGCCTTGACAGAGAACAAACCTTGGAAAACGATGAGGCTCAACTCGAATTTCAGTTGACAAGTAAAGATCGCTTGCGTTTCAAGTGGACCCCTAAGGTAGATGGTATAAAGGTGCAGACAAGTTTCTCAATCTCCATAGACAAAAACGGTGTTCTCACAGATCTTGGTGACTGGCTCAGAATCATCAATATAGGAACGTCAGAGGTAAACATTTCCGAAGAGCAGGCTGTAAACATTGCTTTGGATCTGGCTCAAAAACGCGCAGACGAAGTAGGAACTGAAATTGACAGCTATGAGACTTCACTGATGCTTAACAACGATCCACTAACTGGACGTGGAGACTGCTTCACATTCTACCCAG
>Ga0209636_10002944_pt1 | contig 17395 bp, 11 predicted proteins | sample DeeMarSWOR152_54_FD_187464 | JGI IMG/M metagenome (GOLD analysis project Ga0209636, IMG submission 187464) | Marine sediment microbial communities from White Oak River estuary, North Carolina - WOR-1-52-54 (SPAdes) (version 2) | ecosystem: Environmental > Aquatic > Marine > Intertidal zone >...
GAGCTCGAGCGAGTTCGACACCTACCTGATGCTGATCGATCCCAACGGCGAGCATACGGAGAACGACGATGTCGAAGGGATGCCGGATCACAGCGTGATCGAAGCGGACATCACCGAGGTCGGGACCTATATGGTCGTGGTCACCTCGTACAAGCCGGGCGAGAGCGGCGCCTACGAGCTGACCATGGACTTCGGCGAGGCGCGCCCGACGGCGACGCGCCAGCGTGATGTAGCGGCGATCACGCTTGGTGAGCGCACCACCGGCCGGTTGGAGCCCGGCGACCGGCAGCTGGGTACCGGTGAGTACGCCGACGTGTACGTATTCGAGGGCTCGGCCGGGCAGAGCATCAGCATCGAGATGGCCTCCTCCGAGTTCGACACCTACGTGCAGCTGACCACGCCGGACGGCGAGAAGATCGATAACGACGACTACGGCGGCCGGTCGGACTCGCGCATCGATCTCACCCTGCGGGAGAGCGGGCGTCACCGGATTATGAGCACCTCCTACCGGGCCGGCGAGACGGGGACCTACGAACTTGGTGTGAGCACCACCGCGGCCCCGGAGGTCGGCGTGGTGGCGGCGGAGGTCGGCGTGGTGCCCGAAGAAGGCGAAGGCCGAATCGTCGGCCTGTTCGTGGGGATCAGCGATTACCCCGGCGAGGCGAACGATCTGTCCTACACCGCCGACGATGCCGTTCGGGTCCGCGAGGCTCTGGCTCGCACCGGGCTGCGGCCCGCCGACGCGATCATTCTCACGGACGCCGACGCCACGGTCGGCAACGTGAAGAATGCCTTCCAGTCGCTCGCCGCACGCACAGGCCCGAACGATCTGTTCGTGCTCTTCTACTCCGGGCACGGGAACCGCGTGCCTCGTTCGGGACACCAGCCGAGCGATCCCGACGCGCTCGACGAGACCATCGAACTCTACGACGGGCGGATCTCGGACGATGAGCTGAGCACGATGTTCGCCAGCGTGAATGCCGCGACCTCGCTCGTCGTGCTCGATGCCTGCTTCAGCGGCGGCTTCGCCAAGGACGTCATCTCCGCGCCCGGCCGCATGGGCTTCTTCTCGTCGGAGGAGGACGTGACGTCATCCGTGGCCGCCAAGTTCCGCGCCGGCGGCTACCTGGCCGCGTTCCTGGCGGACGCAATCGGCGACGGGCTGGCGGATGCCGACGCCGACGGCGGCGTCTCCGCGCTCGAGCTCAGCCAGTATTTGCACGAGCGCTACCGGGCCGACGTCAAATCCGGAGGCGCCAGCGAGTACGTGCGTACCGGTGGGCCCCAGCTCGGCTACCAGCACCTGGTCGTGGACCGCGGGAGCATCAGCCCCTACCAGATCCTCTTCCAGCTCTTAGTGCAGGGAGGCGACTGAGCAGGGCGGCTGCCGCGATCCGGGGTGAGGACACTCCCTGGCCGGCGCCGTTGGCGCGCCCGGCAGGGTGGCTGATAGATTGCTCCTATTGATGGCCTGTGAGATTCGGGCTCCCGGTGCCGGCCTGCGCACGGCAGCGTGGCCGAGTTGACACAGGCCTTGCCCAACAATAATACCCGTTATTAACTGCAGACGCCGCCACGGCTGCGCTCCGTCGCTGGAAGGGGCATGAAGCCGCGGGGTCGTGGCGGCGGCCGCACGAGTATTGACTGGAACCAGGAGTACTCGAATGAGGGTGTTTTGGGACGTTCTGGCGCCACTGGGTCTCGGCGTCAGTCTGGTCGCGGGTGGGTCGGCAGACAGCCTGGCTCAGGAGAACGCGACCTGCCTGGTGTGTCACTCCTCGGCCTCGATGTTCCAGGGCGTGTCGGAGCCGCAGCGCTTGGTGGTCACGGAGGAGGAACTGGCGGGTTCCGTACACGGTGCGCTGGGGCTCTCCTGTGTGATGTGCCACCAGGATCTTGCCGGGTCCGAGTTTCCGCACGCATCCGAGGTGGCGCCGCCGACCTGTACGGCCTGTCATGGCGGTGTGGAGGGGACGTACAGCGAGAGTGTGCACGGGTACGCCCTGGCCCGTGGGAACCCCCGCGCGCCCACGTGTGCCAGTTGCCACGGTCGCCACGACATCCTGCCCAGCCGCGACCCCCGCTCGCCGACGCACAAGGTGCGGCTGCCGGGTACCTGCGCCAGCTGCCACGGGACGGCGGGTTTGCTCACGGACCAGATCGTCAAGCTGCCGCAGTCGTTCACCGACTACGCCCAGTCGGTTCATGGGCAGGGGGCGGAGCGGGGGATCGCCACGGCGGCGTCCTGCTCGGACTGCCACGGCGTCCACGATCTGAAGGGTTCCGTAGATCCAGCCTCGAGCATCAACCCGTTGAACGTGGCGACGACCTGCGGGCAGTGCCACCCGGACATCGAGCTCGAGTACAAGCGCTCGATCCACGGTCGGGCGTTGATGACCGGCGTCCGGGACAGCCCGACCTGTACGGACTGTCACGGCGAGCATTTCATCCTCTCGCCACGTGACCCGGAGGCGCGCACCTGCGCTTCGAGGATCGCCACCGAAACGTGCGGGCCCTGCCATGATGATCCGGTGATCATCGCGAAGTACAACCTGCAGGGTGGCGTTGTCGGCACGTACCTGGACAGCTATCACGGCTGGTCGTCACGGCGCGGCTGCGAGAATACGGCGACCTGTGTCAGCTGTCATACGGCGCATCTCGTGCTTCCCGCTGAGGACTCCTCCTCGACCATCCACCCGGCGAACGTGACCGCCACCTGTGGGAACTGTCACGAGGATGCGGATGAGCGATTCGCTGCGAGCTATACGCATGAGGCGACCTCGATCACGGCGAACCCGATCAACCGGATCATCCGCGACATCTATCTGGTGGCGATCGCGCTGATCATCGGCGTGATGGTTATTCACAACCTGGTGATCATGAACTACTTCATGGTCGAGCGGCGTAAGCAGGAGGAGAGCTCGCGCTGGGTGTTGCGGTTCGATCGGCCGCAGATCATCCAGCACCTGCTGCTCACCGTCGCCTTTGTCGTGCTGGTGATCACGGGCTTCGCGCTCCGCTTCCCGGATGCCTGGTGGGTGCAGTGGCTGGCGGGCCTCGGTATGACCGAGCAGGTGCGTGGTGATCTACACCGGGTATTTGCTGTGGTGATGGTGATCACGGCCCTGTACCACATGCACTACATCTTTCTCACCAGGCGCGGTAGACGTGAGTTCCGGTCCATCATTCCGACGTGGCAGGACGTGAAAGATCTCTACCACAACATCCGCTATTACATCTGGAAGAGCGAGAAGAAGGTCAAGTTCGGCCGCTACGACTACTCGCAGAAGGCGGAGTACTGGGCGCTGATCTGGGGGACCATTCTCATGATCCTCACGGGCGTCATCCTCTGGTGGCCCCAATGGGCGGTGAAGATCTTCCCGTCATGGATCGTGCCGGCGGCCCAGACGGTCCACTACTACGAGGCCTGGCTGGCGACGCTCGCCGTCATCGTCTGGCACTTCTTCTTCGTGATCTTCCATCCGGAAGAGTATCCGATGAGTTGGACGTGGCTGACCGGGAAGATGTCCGAGGAGTCGGTCAAGCGGCACCACGCGCGCTGGTATGAGGAGATCAACGTCCCTGGCGAAGGCGGGATCTCATCGACTGCGGGCGTGGCCAGTGCAACGAGCGAGACCGTGTTGCGGCCCGAGACCGAGACTGGAGAGAACACCGAGTAGGGCCACCCGGGCCGGATCAGGAGGCTGAGAATGGAGAAGCTTCTCATCGGAGCAGCAGGCGAAGGACCCGGTCCAGGCGGCCCCCGCTGCCGGACGTGGAGGTCACGCTCGAAGGCGCGGAGAACCACTAGCGTCTGCCGAGAAAGGCCCTAAGTTGACGGGCAGCCCCGCCTTGTGAACCTCAGGAGGCTTGCCATGCTGCGGGAGGGAACGGTGGTCACCCTCGGTCGCCAGATCGTCGAGCAGGAGCGGCTCTATCCCGAGGCGACCGGCGCCTTCTCCAATATCCTCTACGACATCGCGCTCGCAGCCAAGATCATTAGTCGCGAGGTGAACCGCGCTGGTCTGGTCGATATCCTCGGCAGTGCCGGCAGGTTCAACATCCACGGTGAAGACGTCCGCAAGCTGGATGAGTTCGCCAACGATGTCGTCTTCAACGCCCTGGATCACACAGGGAACCTCTGCGTGATGGCCTCCGAGGAGGTGGATGACCCGATCCCCATCCCGGACGAGTTTCCCTGCGGCAACTACGTTCTCCTCCACGACCCGCTGGACGGATCCTCGAATATCGATGCCAACGTATCGCTCGGGACCATCTTCTCGATCCACCGCAAGGTCTCGAAGGGCGAGCGAGGCGGGCTGGAGGACTTGCTGCAGCCGGGACATCGGCAGCTGGCCGCCGGCTATATCGTCTACGGGTCCTCGACCATGCTGGTCTATACGACCGGGGCCGGGGTTCACGGTTTCACGCTCGAGCCTTCCATCGGCGAGTTCCTGCTGTCCCATCCGGACATGCGGATCCCCGATCCGGGTAAGAAGATCTACAGCGTTAACGAGGCCTACTACAAACGCTGGTCGCCCGGTCAGCAGAAGGCGGTAGACGTGCTGAAGGACGAGGGCTACAGCCTGCGCTACATCGGATCACTGGTGGCCGACTTCCACCGCACGCTGCTCTACGGCGGCGTCTTCATGTATCCCGCCGATTCGAAGAGCCCGAAGGGTAAGCTGCGCCTGCTCTACGAAGCGGCGCCGCTGGCGATGGTGATCGAGGAGGCGGGCGGTGCATCCTCGGAGGGGACGCGTTCGATCCTGCAGGTCGAGCCGAGCGAGCTCCACGAGCGCACGCCGCTTTACCTGGGCAGCAAGAGCGTGGTGGAGAAGGTCGAGGCCGCGCTCAAGTCCTAGCTCCTGAAGCAGCCTGAGGGCTGTGGCGGGAACGCCAGGTGAACACAGTGGGTAGTAATCGGGGCGTACCTGAGCCCGACTGAGACCAGAGCGAGAGATGAAGCCTCGTCCGCGAATCGTAGCCAGCCTGCTCGTGCTCATCGCCGCGCTGACACCTGCCGGCGTGCCCGCGCTCGCGCAGGGGCCCGTGGTGCGTGCGATTCTGTTCTTCTCGCCGACCTGTCCCCACTGCCACGAGGTGATCAGGCGAGACCTGCCGATCGTCTTCTCCCACTTCGGCGGTGAGCCGCGTGTCTATTTCAACCAGGATCTCCGGGCCGATCAACTGGCCTTCTATAATGTGACGAACGGCACGGTCGAGATCCTGCTGGCGGACGTCTCACGTGTGGAGGGCTACGACCTCTTCGCGGCTTGCGATGAGCGGTATCGTGACATCCTGAAGGGCTCGCGCGGTGTCCCACGACTCGTGATCGGCGATACGGTGCTCATAGGTTCGCTCGATATTCCTTCCAACTTGCCGCATTTGGTCGCCGAGGGGCTTGCCGCTGGCGGGATCGACTGGCCCGACGTGGTCGGTATGCAGCAGGCGATCGCCTCCATACCGGGTCCGCAGCTGGCCGTCGCAGACACGGTGGCTGAAGTTGAGGGTGAGCGCGTGGCCGCCGAGGGCGCCGAAGGCGCGGCTGAAACACCAGCGGCCAGCGAGCCGGAAGCTGCACCCGCGACCGAGTCTCCAGCCGCGACCGAGCCTGCGGAGCCTGTCACCACCGCCGAAGTTGAGCGCCTACCTGGTCACGGGCCGGAGCGGGAGGGTGCACCGCCGGCGGCAGGAACCGAGACTCCGGTTGGCGCGCGGCCCGGACCTGAAACGGGGCCCGGCGATGCCGGTCCGCCGGCGAACCCCGAGGGCGTGACGGAGGCAGACGAGCCTGGGGACGCCAGCGGGACCAGCCTGGCGGTCATCCCCGAGCGCCGGCTTACGGTGATCGAGCTTTATAACCAGGACCGGGTGGGGAATAGCATGTCCGTCGTGGTCCTGGTTGCCATGGTGATCAGCCTGATGATCGTCGCCAGCCGACCGCACCTCCCGGTCTGGAGGCGTGAGCCGGGCGTCGAGGTCTTGCTCATCTCAATCCTTGGAATCGGCGTCGCTTCCTACCTCACCTATGTCGAATCACGAGGTGTGCTGGCGGTCTGCGGACCCGTCGGCGACTGTAACACCGTACAGCAGAGCGAGTACGCCAAGTTGTTCGGGCTGATCCCGGTCGGCGCCTTGGGACTGGCTGGCTACGTCGCCATCATCGCCGCCTGGTGGATGACGAAGCGCTACAGCGGGGCGGCCGCCGACTGGGCGCGACTCTCGTTGCTCGGCATGACCGTCTTCGGGACGCTGTTCTCCGTCTACCTGACCTTCCTCGAGCCCTTCGTGATCGGCGCGACCTGTGCCTGGTGCCTCACGTCGGCTGTGATCATGACCGTCCTGATGTGGGTGTTCGTCCGGCCGGGGGCGGAGGCCTGGGCGCGTATCCGCAGCACCCGCTGAGCGCTGATCAGGTAATCGCCGCTCCGCCAGCCGCAGTCCCACTCAGGAATCGTTCTCGGATCACGCTTGCTCGGCTGACCTGACTTCCACATCATGGCGGGTGCCGGTCATTCCACGCTTCAGCACACACGAACCAGGAGCGATGCAATGGAACCCTCGGCTCTCCATCCGACGCGGAGGGAGTTTCTCGGGAGCGTCTTGCCCGCAGGCGCCCTGACCTGTCTGGGCTGCAAGAGGTTGTGCGGCCTGTTCGGGTTTGTCGGCGCGCAGCAGGCGACCGCCCAGCACAAGTTCCTCGCGGACTCCCAGATGAGCTTCGCGGAGGTCTTCGACTTCGGCTTCAAGGGCTTCTACATCCCGATCCTACAGAGCCTGGGAGCTCAGATGGGCGAAGAGGACTACATCGAGTTGCTGAAGGCAGCGGCGACGGAGGCGGGTCGCCACAGCGGCGAGAACTGGGCCCGTAGCGTGCCCGACAACGACTTCGCGACCTTCAAGTCCTGGGCGACCGAGCCCGACCGCTTCTGGCAGCACGCACTGACCTTCGAGATCGTCGAGGATACCGACCGGGTCTTCGAGGTCAAGGTGAGTGAGTGCCTGTGGGCGAAGACCTTCCGCGAGGCCCAGGCCGGAGACATCGGTTACGCCACAGTCTGCTTTCAGGACTACGCCTCAGCGCAGGGTTTCAACCCGAAGCTCAGCATGGTCCGCACCAAGACCCTGATGCAGGGGCATGACTGCTGTAACCACCGCTGGCTCTGGGAAGGCTGACCTCGGCGCCAGGGGTGCCCCTGATGACCCTGTGATCGCAGGACTAGGAAGAAGGAGCTAACACATGCGTGACATCAAGCGGTTACCCGCCTCTTCAGTGATTGTCCTCGTGAGCTCGTTCGGGTTGTTGCCGTACCTGACCGTCGTCGCCGTCCCGCAGGCGGTGGCGCAGGAGCGAGCCGCCGCACAGGAAGCGACGGCGCCCGTAGCTAAGGTGATCCCGCACCGCCTCGAGGCGCACGGGGACGTACGCATCGACAACTACTACTGGCTGAGCCAGCGTGACAACCCGGAGGTGATCGCCTATCTAGAGGCCGAGAACGAGTACACCGAGGCCGTCATGGCCCATACGCAGGCGCTCCAGGAGACGCTGTTCGAGGAGATCAAGGGGCGCATCAAAGAGACCGATCTCTCCGTCCCCTACCGGAAGGGCGACTACTTCTACTATTCCCGCTGGGAGGAAGGCAGGGACTATCCCATCTACGCCCGCAAGCGCGGCTCGCTCGACGCGGCCGAACAGATCATGATCGACGTGAACGAGCTGGCTGAAGGCCACGGGTTCACCTCCGTGCGCTTCCCGGAGGTAAGCTCCGAGCAGAACCTCATCGCCTTCGCTCATGACACCGTGGGCCGGCGCTTCTACAACATCCGCTTCAAGAACCTGGATACCGGCGTGATGCTGGAGGACGAGATCCCACAGGTCACGGCGAACGTCGCCTGGGCCAACGACAACCGAACGGTGTTCTACGCCAGGCAGGATCCCGTCACGCTGCGCCGCTACCAGATCTACCGTCACGTTCTGGGAACCGACCCCACAGAGGACGAGCTGGTCTACGAGGAGCCGGATGTGGAGTTCAGCTGCGCCGTCTGGAAGACCAAGAGCGAGCGCTACATGATCATCGGGACGTTCCAGACGCTGAGCAACGAGTTCCGCTTCCTGGATGCGGACGACCCCGGCGGCGAGTTCACGCTGTTCCGGCCACGGGAGCCCGACCACGAGTATACACTCGACCACTTCGGCGATTACTTCTACATCAAGAGCAACGACCAGGCGCGGAACTTCCGGCTGATGAGAACGCCGGTCGCACACACCGGCAAGGAGCACTGGGAGGAGGTGATCCCGCACCGGGACGATGTACTGCTCATGGGCTTCGAGATCTTCCGGGACTACCTCGTGGTGTCGGAGCGGAAGGACGGGCTGCGGCAGCTGCGCATCCGCCCCTGGTCCGGTGAGGGCGAGCACTATCTCGATTTCGGCGAGCCCGTATACACGGCTTACGTCAGCACGAACCCGGAGATCGACAGCAAGATCCTCCGCTACGGTTACACCTCGTTGACCACGCCGAACTCCGTGTACGACTACGACATGGAGACCCGCGAGAGGACGCTTCTGAAACGCGAGGAGGTGCTCGGCGACTTCGATCCCGCCGATTACGTGACGGAACGCCTGCATGCGCCCGCCCGAGACGGCGTCCAGGTGCCCGTGTCGATTGTGTACCGGAAAGGGCTGGCCAAGGACGGGAGCAACCCGCTGCTGCTCTACGGCTACGGCTCCTACGGGGCCAGCATGGATGCCAGATTCAGCTCGGAGCGGCTGAGCCTATTGGATCGCGGCTTCGTCTACGCGATCGCACACGTGCGCGGCGGTGAAGAGCTGGGCCGGCAGTGGTACGAGGACGGCAAGCTGCTCAAGAAGAAGAACACGTTCACCGACTTCATCGACGTGGCCGAGTTCTTGGTCGCCGAGGGCTACACGAACCCGGACCTGCTGTTCGCGCAGGGCGGCAGCGCTGGCGGCCTGCTGATGGGTGCGATCGCCAACATGCGGCCCGACCTCTTCGAGGGCATCGTCACGCGCGTGCCCTGGGTGGATGTGATCACGACCATGCTGGACGCCAGCATCCCGCTCACGACCAGCGAGTACGACGAGTGGGGTGATCCGAACGAGGAGGAGTACTACTGGTACATGCTCTCGTACTCGCCTTACGACAACGTGGAGCCACAGGATTACCCTAACATGCTGGTGACGACCGGACTGCACGACTCGCAGGTCCAGTACTTCGAGCCCGCGAAGTGGGTGGCCAAGCTGCGTGCGCTGAAGACCGATGACAACCTGCTGATCCTGAAGACGAACATGGAGGCGGGCCACGGCGGCGCCTCGGGCCGCTACCGGCGCTGGCGCGATACCGCCTTCCAGTACGCGTTCCTGCTCGATCTGGCAGGCATAGCCGAGTGAGCCCCAGGGCAGAACTGATGGGCCGGGGTGCCGTCGTGAGTGATGGCGCTTAGCCGCTGACGGCACCCGGCCCGCAGTAGAGGGAAGGGAAGCTCACATTTCAAAAAGGTACCTGCAACACCATGTCACGGTTCACGCGACTTCTACGTGAGTTGGAGCGCCGCCGGGTCGTTCGCGTCGCGGCCGTCTACGCGGTAGTCGCGTTCGTCGTTTGGCAGGCTGCGGACATCGCCTTCCCGGCTTTGAGACTTCCAGAGTGGACACTGACGCTGGTTGTTGCCCTCACGCTCCTCGGCTTTCCCATCGCTCTGGTGCTCGCCTGGGCGTTCGACGTGACGCCGAGCGGGGTCAAGCGAACCGAGCCGGTGGCCGAGGGCGCCCCGGCCAGAGAGCAGAGCTCGACCCTGGTCACGGCCGCCTGGTTGACGCTGTTCGCCGTGGTCGTCGTGGCCGTCGGCTGGATCGTGCTCGCCAGGGGACAGCGGCAGGCCCTCGAGTCCGGCGATCAGCAGAAACTCGTTGTCCTTCCGTTCGAGAACCTCGGAGCGCCGGAGGACGAGTACTTCGCCGACGGCCTCACCGATGAGATCACGGCCCGACTGGCCGATCTACACGGGCTCGAGGTGAAATCGAGGCAGAGCGCCTACGCATACAAGGATAGCGAGTTGACCGCGCAGCAGATCGGCGCCGAGCTCGACGTTGCCTACATCCTGGAGGGCACGGTGCAGCGCGAGCGGCCGGGTGATCCGGCGAGCCGCGTGCGCGTGATCCCCCAACTCATCCGGGTGGCCGACGACGCACACGTCTGGGCCGACACCTACGACGACGAGATGAGCGAGATCTTCCGTGTCCAGTCCGAGATCGCCGAACAGGTAGCTCAGGCACTGGACATCACGCTGCTCGAGCCCGAGCGCCGCTCACTACGCCGGAGACCGACCCAGAACCTTGAGGCCTATGAGTACTACCTGCGCGGGAACGAGAGTTGGCGGCAGTCCTTCTGGCCTGTAGCGGCCCGCGCGGCCGCCGATGCCTATGCGAGGGCCGTTGAGCTGGATCCTGATTTCGCGGTGGCCTACGCGGCGCTCTCGCGGGCGCGTGTCTGGCTCCACTTCCGCGGGCTGAGCACTGATCTCTCGAGCGCACTGGCGGCGCTTGACGAGGCGACGCGGCTCGGGCCCGAGCTGGTCGAGACTCAGATGGCCCGCGGCTACTACCATTACTACGGTGACCAGGACTATGGGAGGGCGCTTGAGGTTTTCCGCGCCGCGCTGCGCCGCCAGCCGAACAACGCGGAAGCGCTTGGCATCGTCGGCGCCATCCATAGGCGCCAGGGGGTGTGGGACGAGGCGATCGCGAGCGTCGAGAGAGCGGTGGAGCTTGATCCGCGGAGCCAGCTACTCGTTGCCATGCTCGCCAGAACCTACGAGTGGATGCGCCGCTACCGGGAAGCTGAGCGCCATTGGGATCGCTTGATCGCCATCGAACCGCGCAACCCGTCCTTCTATGCAGCGAAGGCCAACAACATACTCCTGGACGACGGGGACATTAAGAGGGCGCGTGGCGTCGTACGAGACGCTTCCTCCCAGGTGGATCCCGCCTCGGTCCTGGTCTTCGTGAGAGTGCTGCTCAGACTCTTCGGGGACGAGTATGCTGCGGGACTGGACCGGCTGAGTTTGGGCCACGGCTTGGACACGGCAAGATACTTCCTCACGAAGGCTCAGTTTAACGCGCAAAGGAATCAGATCGGGTCGGCGCGGGCCTACTACGATTCGGCCCGTGCCGCTCTCGAGGGGATCGTCGGCCAGGGGCCGGCCGCGTACGGCCGGAGCGCCGGCGACCTTGCCGTGGCTTACGCTGGGCTCGGACGCGCAGAAGAGGCCGCCCAGGCCGCCAGAAGGGCTGTGGAACGGTATCCAGTGTCCGTGGATGCCTTGCGCGGCGTCGATCTCATCGCCGACCTGGCAGAGGTGTACGCAATGATCGGCGACTACGATGCGGCGATCGAGCAGCTCGAGTACCTGCTCACTGTTCCGTCACCGATCTCGGTGTCGCTGCTGCGGGTCGATCCGCTCTGGGATCCTCTGCGTGACCACCCGCGCTTCGATGCGCTCTTGGAGGAACACGAGTAGGCGTTGGGCCGCAGCGCCAGCGGCTCTGCCACTGAGAAATCGGTTGAGTGATCGGAGAATGCCGAGCGTCATGCCGGGAGAACACGGAGGCCGGCCGCTATGAGCGATTCCAATGGTCACGCGTACGCTTCGGGGCTCGCCCGACGCGGCATCTGCTTCCTCGTACTGCTCGCTGCTGCCGGCTGCACTGCCGAGACCGGGGTGGAGCCGGCTGATCTGCTTCTGGTGAATGGCCGGGTCTACACGTTCGCCTGGGACGATCCCGCGCTGGACGGTACGCCAGCGGCAAATGCGCCGTTCGACGCCGATGGGTGGCATCCCGACGCGGAGGCGGTGGCGGTCCGCAATCATGAGATCGTGTTCGTCGGTAGTGACCGCGAGGCGCAAGCGTACCGTGGGGGTGAGACCGAGGTCATCGACCTGGCCGGATCGACGGTCCTGCCGGGCTTCGTGGACTCACACACGCACATCGCGAATCTCGGGGCCAACCTCGAGCGGGTCGACCTCGTGGACGTCGCCTCCGAAGCGGAGATGGTGCGGCGTGTGGCGGCGCGGGCGGCCGAAGTCGAGCCAGGCGAGTGGATCGTCGGCTGGGGTTGGGACGAGGGTGCCTGGGCGGATCGCTACCCGGATAACCGACTGCTCAGCGAGCGCGTGCCCGACAACCCTGTCATCCTGAGGGGCCTGCACGGGTTCGCCGTATTGGGGAATCGCAAGGCATTCGAGTTGGCCGGCATCACGGCGGACACCGAGGCTCCCGTCGGTGGGGAGATCCGCTTTGACCCGCACGGCGAGCCCACGGGCATACTCGTCAACAACGCCACCGACCTGTTGGACGACGCCTTGCCAGAGGTCACGCAAGCGCGACTGGAAGCGCGCGTCCTGGCCGCACTGGAGGCGATGGCAGCCTCGGGTTATGTGGCCGTGCACGAGGCCGGCGCCGACGCCGCACTCATGCTAGCGTTCGAGAACCTGGAGCGGGAAGGCCGCTTGCCGATAAAAGTCTACGCGATGCTCTCGCATAGCGATGAGGGGCTTCTGCGCGAGTGGCTCGACCGCGGCCCCGATACCGACCCGGAAGGCATGCTGACGACTCGCTGCGTGAAAGCCTTCTACGACGGAGCCCTCGGTTCACGCGGCGCCAAGCTGCTCGAGGAGTACTCCGATATGCCCGGGCACACGGGCGTGGGCGGGGAGGAATACGGTTTCGACGCGAGGGGCATGGCCGAGATGATGGCTGCCGGGTTCCAGCTCGCTACGCATGCCATCGGTGACGCGGCCAACCGGGGAACGCTGGATTTCATCGAGTCGGTGTACAGAGAGCATCCCGACGCTCGGAATAACCGGCACCGGATCGAACATGCCCAGGTCGTCCACCCGGACGATTTCGAGCGCTTCGCCGAGCTCGACATCATCGCGTCGATGCAGCCACCGCACGCGGTCGAGGACAAGACGTGGGCGGAGGACCGACTCGGCCCGGAGCGCGTGAAGGGTGCCTACGCGTGGCGAACACTGCGCAGGGAAGGGGTTCACCTGATATTCAATTCCGACCTGCCGGGCTCCGATCACGACATCTTCTACGGACTGCACGCGGCCATCACCCGGCGCGACAAGGACATTCAACCGCCGGGCGGCTGGTACCCGGAGCAGCGAATGACGGCGGAGGAGGCCGTGCGTGGCTACAGCGTGTGGGCGGCGTACTCCGCCTTTGTTGAAGATCGCACGGGCGTGCTGGAGCCGGGGCGTTGGGCCGACATCACGGTGATCGATATCGATCCATTGGTTGTGGGAAGTACGAATCCAGAAGAACTTTTCGACGGATCCGTGGAGCTCACCATCGTCGGCGGTGAAGTCGTGTACCGTCGGGAAAGTCGATAGCAAGGGCGAGCTTAGAGGGGAAACAAGCTCCGGCCAGGGGAGCGAAAGGTTGTATAACTAGAGTGAGCCTCGCCAGCCAAACCTGGTGGGCCGGGTGCGGGCGGCACGTGACCGCCTTCAGCGGCCAAGCGGTACCCGGGCCGCGGTACGGAGAATCCAGCTGGGTGGGCTCCTGAGGGTGACTGCGATGAGACGCGTTCTTCCGGTCGTATTGCTGCTGACTTTGGGCTGCTCCGGCGGCCCGCTGGACGTGAAGTCGGGATACGTCGATGTGGAGGGCGCCCAGCTCTACTACGAGGAGGCGGGCCAGGGGACGCCGCTGGTAATGATCCACGGCGGCTTCTTGGACCGGCGCATGTGGGACGATCAGTTCCAGGCCTTTGCACGCTGGTACCGGGCGATCCGCTATGACGTGCGCGCCCACGGTCTGTCCCAGAGCGATTCGGTGGCGTTCGCGGATCACGAAGACCTCCTCCGCCTCATGGACGCGCTGCACGTGCCCAGCGCGGCGATCATCGGGCTCTCCATGGGCGGGGGAATCGCGACCGACTTCACGCTGGCCTACCCCGAGAGGGTCTCGGCCCTGGTGCTCGTCGGGCCCGGGCTGTCGGGCTACAGTTTCGGGAGCGAGGAGCTTGCTTCGTACATGGAGCAGCTGACGGCGGCCTTCGAGACGGGCGATTTCTCAGCGGTCACCGAGGTCTTCGCCCGCTGGTGGTGCGATGGTCCCCATCGCGCGCCCTCGCAGGTGGATCCGGCAATCCGGCAAAAAGTCCTCGACATGCTCGCCGGCAGCGGCCAGCGTTGGCGGTACTATGACCTGGCTCGGCCGCTGGAGCCGCCGGCCTTCGAGCGGCTGAGTGATATCAACGTGCCCACCCTGGCCGTGGTGGGGAGCATCGACGTGTCGGACATCCTCGAGATCGTCGACATCATCGCCGAGCGGGTCCCCGGCGCGCGGAAGGTCGTGGTCCCCGATGTAGCCCACATGGTGAACCTGGAGAAGCCGGAGGAATTCAACCGCATCGTGCTGGAGTTCCTGTCCCGGCTGTGAGGCGGTCGGCCACCCCCGCCATTTCCTCGGAGCACTGGCGCGGAATGGCGGGCGCTTGCGGTTAGCCGTGGCGCGCCACTAGTTGGGCCGACATCACGGTGATCGACATCGACCCATTGGTAGTGGGAAGCACACATCCCGAACAGCTTCTCGATGGATCCGTGGAGCTCACCATCGTCGGCGGTGAAATCGTGTACCGTCTGGAAAGTAGATAGGAAGGGCTGCGCATGGCTGCCTTTGTTCCCTCGGGTCACGTAGCCTGCGGAACTCAGAGGTCGTAGCAAGGAGGAGAACCAATGCCACGCTCAATACGCGGCACAGAGCCGTACCGGAACAAGCTGCTGAAGCTGATTCCCAGTGAAATCGTCGCGACCTATATGACGATACAGGGACTCTTAGCCAGCGGTATTGTCATAGGGCAGAGAGACATAACGCGGCCTGTCGCCTGGATCGTCTTCGGCATTCTCTTCGTGCTGACGCCGGTGTACCTGCGGAAGATCCACGGAGTGGTGCCGAACGCTCAGCTCGCTTTCACAGCCTTGAGCTTTGCCGTGTGGGTGTATTGGCTTGGAGGACCGTTTGCCATCGAAGGCTGGCACCATGCTCAGCTGGCCTCGATCGTGTTGGCGCTGTGGACCTTGCTGATCCCTATGGCTGTGCCCAGCGAGCAGCCCGCGTAGGCTCTTTGGGTCGTCCGCGGGAGAAGACGTGCTGACCAACACGGTTTGCGGCTGAAACGATAATTCGATAGTTGGTCGCTTTCGGGCTATATTGAGCGGGCGATTCTGCAGCGATCGTACCGTCAGCACGAGGACGATTTCAGGCTGGAACTGGCGAAGAAAGTTGCGCGGACCGGGGAGGCGATCCAGATAGAATCCACTTGAGATAGCTGAAGCCGGGGTGGCGGAATGGCAGACGCAAGGGACTTCATATACTCCAGTCTAGCCTCCCATTGCGCTCACACCTGAGCAATTTCTCGCACTTTCGCCTTTCATTCGACACGCCGTTGTAGCCTCTTAGACGGTCGTGTTGTTACAATTTCTGCTACAATGCATGAGCCGAGCTAGCCGGCTTCACAGTTAACTCGTGTTCACTGGCGTGTAACTCGTCCAGGAGGTCTATCGCGGCATCGTGCTCGCCGAAATGCGCGTACACCCGCGAGATCTGCGCACGCATGCCACGAAACCTCACCTGCTCGTGCCAGACCGGTCCCACGTCGTCAGGTCATGACCACCGGTACACTCCCCCCTCAATCCAGCCCGTATCGCAGTTCCAGGAACCGACGCATTGGAAGCTGCGCATCCCCCTGGTTCAGCATCATGACAACAAAGAGGTCCTTCTCCAGATAGTACACGCTCGCCGATAGGTGACCGATGGATCTCCCAACATTTCCTTCGTGATCGCCTTGCGGGCCCTTCATAATGAGGTACCCGAGTCCATTAGCCAGGCCTGGTTCGACGCGGCGCATGCTTTCCCAGGAGGCATCGCCGAGTAGCTCTCCGCCCCTCAACGCCTGGTGATAGCGCAAGAGATCCGCCGCACTCGCCACGATGCTCCCGTCCGCTGAGTTCGGCAGAGCTTCATCCCCAAAGGAGCAATCAGCCAGTTGTCCGGGCTCCGAAACCCAGCCGGGCATTCCACAATATCCCTTAGCCCGAGGTCGATCGATTGTCTCTGCTCCGTACAGGTAAGTATTCTCCAGGCCAAGCTGAGAGACGATACGCTCCTCGAAAACTTCGCCTAGCGACTTCCCTGTCACTGTTTCGATGACCTCTCCCACAAGTAGGCCGTTCGTGTTGCTATAACTCTGGAGGGAACCCGGATCGAAGGTCGGGTCATGACTGGGCATCATCTCAATTATTTCGGACGGGGGGCGAGGACGGGAAAAGAACTCTGGCACGTCCTCCTGGGAGCTGAGGAGGGAGAGGGTAGCGAAGTAATCCGGAATGCCGGAAGTGTGGTTCATCAACATCCGGATCGTGATCTCATCCCCACGTGGCCACTCCACGTACGTAGACAGCGGATCGTCCAATCCGAGGAGACCTTCTTCCACGAGCTGGAGTGCTATCGTGGCGAATAGGTTCTTTGAGATGCTGCCAATGAAGAACGGTGTGTCGGGCTGGAGTGGAGTCTTCCGTTTGATATCAGCGTACCCCGTGGCCGCCACCAGCGGTGCACCACCTCCCTCCGCCAAGGCTACGACGATACCTGGGACATCTGCATCCTCCCGCAACCGTTCGATCTGTGACTGTAGGACCTCGGCTTCCGTAAGCCGGTCATCCCGGGATCCCGAATCGCCGGCATCCGTACGTTGCGAGGTGCGGCAGGCCAGAGTCGAACACAGAAGCACACTGGTGACCAAGACACTGCATCGTCCGGGAACCATCCGAATCCAAGTCACTTTCGCGGTCCCATCCAGATGGCCATGCCGCCACAACGAGCGGCGGTGGATCTCGTGAATGAGCCGCTTGAGACGGGACATGGCTGCCACCTGCGGCCTCAGGTATGTGGGATTACGGGGAAACGGTTCTTGCTTCCAAGATGCGCTGCCGCGGAGCGAGGGGCAACTAGGGCGGGCAGACTATCGGGCGAACGAAGGGGCCCTTGATCGGGGGCCTCGGCTGGTTGTCGTTTGTCGGTCTGCCTGGAACCGCGTTGCTCCGCCTCACGCGCCGCCAGGCTGCGGACGGGCTGCGCTTCCATTCCTGCAGATTGCCAGGGTCGAATCTCACTGGAAGTTGGCGATGTGCTCGCATGGGTCCTTGATAGCGCCCTGTCCGCGAGTCAGGGAGTAGCGCTCTAGTTTGGGATCTTCTTAGCGGCGTTATAGCTGGAGTGTAGCGTGTTCGCCGGAACGCGGTCCAGATGGCCTGGCGCCGCCGGGTTCCGAAGCGGATAATGTAGCCCGAATCCGTCCAC
>Ga0209636_10002945_pt1 | contig 17395 bp, 18 predicted proteins | sample DeeMarSWOR152_54_FD_187464 | JGI IMG/M metagenome (GOLD analysis project Ga0209636, IMG submission 187464) | Marine sediment microbial communities from White Oak River estuary, North Carolina - WOR-1-52-54 (SPAdes) (version 2) | ecosystem: Environmental > Aquatic > Marine > Intertidal zone >...
TTTCGCAATTTCGAGGGCTGCCCGGGTATTTCCTTTTCCTGGTTCTTCGAAGTACATCTGGTTCAGCCCTGAGGTTTTCCAGGTTTCACACCGCAGGACGAACAGCTGAGGCTGTTGCAACTACTGCATGCAGATTGCGAAGGTGAGCTGCCCTGGACCATGCATGACGAAATGAGTCTCTCAAGTCTTTTGCTTCCGCATTTTGTACATACCGGTGTTTCCCCTTTGGAGAGAATGAAGAACTCGAAGTTCACGCCACAGTCCAGGCACCTGTATTCATAGATTGGCACACTCAATAATACTTCTTTTGAAGGGTCTTTGTCAACCTTTAGGCAGGTGTGGATTTGCCTGCGAGGGTTCAGTTGAGGCTGAATCCATACGTCGCGCAGACTCGCCGAGACCGTGAATCCCTCGGATGAAGTTGACTTCTGTCTCAAAGGGATGTAGTCTGAGTCGAGATGAAGCCCAGGGTGATCATTCTGCGGACTGCGGGAACGAACTGTGATTATGAGACTGCGCATGCGTTCGGAATTTCAGGAGCAGAAGTGGAACTCGTACATGTAAATAGGCTGAAACGCAAAGAGAAAGAGCTTCTCGATTACCAAATCCTCGTGCTGCCTGGAGGCTTCACATATGGAGACGACATCTCAGCCGGCAAGGTTCTCTCGAACGAACTCAAGTTCAGGCTCGGAGATGATTTCGAGAGGTTCGTGGAAGAGGGGAGACTCGTGCTCGGAATCTGCAACGGCTTTCAGGTGTTGGTGAAAATGGGTTATCTGCCCGATCTATCGGGAAGAAGAGACCAAGAGGTGACACTTTCTTACAACGATTCAGGCAAATTCGAGGATCGATGGGTATACTTGAAGGAATCGGGCAGCGGCAAATGTATATTTACTCAAGATTGCGAGGATCTCATCTATCTGCCCGTCGCGCATTCCGAGGGCAAGTTCGTTCCCAGGGATGAGATGGTGCTGAAGACGCTTCGGGATGGTGGACAGATCGTTCTCACCTATGTGAACAGAGATGGAGAATCATCGGGGTACCCAGACAATCCGAATGGCTCGATCGATGGCGTAGCTGGAATCTGTGATCGTACTGGAAGGATATTCGGTCTGATGCCCCATCCGGAGAGGCACACTCATTCCACCCATCATCCCAGATGGACAAGGGAAGGCCTACGGGAACCCGACGGTCTCATCATATTCAGAAACGCTGTGAGGTTTGCCAAACAGATGCTGTAGACGTTTGGTAACATACGTTCCGCCTGCCAAGAAGTTGATTGTCTTCCCTTTCACATCCTCAAAGAGAAGGCTCAGCCTGTCTCCTCCCTTTGTCTTCACCCTGAAGTCCCAGAGTGTATCGATGATATAGATTCCATGTCTTCGCCTTGCGAAGCGATCCCCGGCATTGCTGCGCAGAGGGTAGGAAGTGAAACAACCCTGATAGCCTACCTCCCTCGCGGTTCTCTTCACCCGTCCGTTGTATCTACCGAACGGGTACGAGAGGTACTCGACCTCTGTGCCGAGTCTCTCCTCCAGTTCCGCCTTTGAACGTTTCAACTCATCTCTCACCTGGCGATCGTCGAGACAGATGAGGTTTGGGTGGGTTCGTGTGTGCGAATAGAACGAGAAGCCCATCCCGGCCATCTCCCTTATCTCCTCCCAGTTGAGATGTTTGGATTTCACACCGAAATTGACATCCCAGTCGTTCGATCGTCCCACATATCCAGTGATGAGGAAGACAGACGCGGTGAACCCGAGTTCTGTGAGAATTGGTGACGCATAGCGATAGATCCCTTCATAACCATCGTCAAAGGTAATGACGACTGACCGCTCCTGGAAATCTCCAAATGCCTGATCGATCGGGACCGTCCTGAATCGATTGGCCTTCAGGTATTCCATCTGCATTCTGAATTGCTTCGGAGTATTCCAGACTCCCCCCATCCCGAATTCCCGCGTGATATTGTGGTAGAGCAATACAGGAATGGTTTTCTGCTGGCCAGGACCGTGCGGAGGTGTCATGGCTCAGCTCCAGGGAGGTTGCAGTACAAACCACTGGTCCGGATAACTCCTGATATACTGTTCCATCTTCTCGACCAGGAGTTGAGTGATCTCGTGCACGTTTTGGCTGTCGTACTTGACTTGCTCCAGAATGGCACAGAGACGGTCATCCTGACCTCTCACACAAACGCCAAGGACAATGGGCGCCCCGGTTCGGACTGCGAGAGCCGCTGGGCCCCTCGGCACCTTGACTCTCATACCGAAGAAATCAACCTCCACTCCAGTTCCGGATATGTCCCGATCTGCGACCAATGCAAGAATCCCTCCTCTCTTCAGCACCTTCAATTCCTTCATCCCACTTCCTTCGAGCGCGATGGTCTTCATCCCCAATTTCTCCCGGTATCTTCTGTACAGGTTTCCAATCTTGTCTTTGCTGAACAACGACCTTCTTGGACTGATCGGCTCTGCGACTACGTGGATCGGCAATCCGGATTTTACGAGAGCCATCCCTCCCATTTCCCAATTGCCGAGATGTGGACTCACCAGGACCACTCCTTTCTGTGCCCCGTAGAGTTCTCTCAACAACTTCTCTCCTTTCACGCGCACGAACCCTTCAGGGCAGGGGACAAAGGGGAAACGAAGCAAGTCTACCGTATTGAGTGCCAGATGGATGAAGAGTCGCTTACCCAGGCGTTTCATCTCCTGATCTTCCAACCTTCCCCCAAAGATCACGCTGAAATTGCTCTCGGCGATTCGTCTCACATCTCCAAACAGCCAATAGGCAATGCCCCCGAGAATCTTTGCGACAGCGTACGCAGCCCTCAGGGGAAGTAATCTCGTCACAAGCGAGCCGAGACACATCAGGGTGTATTTAATCATCGAAGTTGCTGAATATAAAATTGCTCGAGGGTTCTGCCGATGCTCTTCCAGGAGTAGTGTCTCGCCTTTTCGGGTCCTCTGCTCCCCATCGTCTCCCGCAATTTCCTGTCCTTACAGAGTTCGATGATCCTCCGTGCAAGAACGTGCGGGTCTTTTGGCGGCACGAGAAACCCATCAATGCCGTCAGAGATCACTTCATTATATCCCTCTATGTCCGAAGCAACCACTGGCCTCCCAGACGCGAGTGCCTCAAGCAATACTATGCCTTGAGCTTCACTGCCCGTGGCTGGCGAACAGAAGATGTGGCTCGTCTGGTAGTATCTCGGGAGAAGTCCCGAGGGAATCCTTCCCACAAAGACGATTTCACCTTTGATACTGCGCGCCATCCCCACACATTGTTTCCTCTCCGGACCATCACCAACGACAATCAGCCTCACCGCATCAATTTCCTGAACGACCTCAGAAAAGGCTTCGATCAGGAATCTCAGTCCCTTTCTCTCCTCCATTCTCCCGACGAAGAGGAGATTCACCTTGCCGTCTCTGAATTGAGGGAGCGGCCCTTCACATCGCGCAAATCTCTCGAAATCGATGCCCTGTGGGATTATCCTGTACTCATCGTCGAAGTATCTACATATTGCTCTCTGTGCAGCAAGAGATATGCAAACTTTCGCGTTCAGTTTGCGGAAGTACTTCTTAAGCAGGGGCTTGAACAGCACAAGCATTCTGCTGCGTTCATAATAGGACGCAAAAATCCCCACATTGACGGTATTCGAACATATGAGCGTGAGGAGCGGGAGAGTTGGACCAAGCGGTCCCTGAATATGGAGAACGTCGAACTGCTCCCTGTGTAATACTCGCTTCAGTTCTGCGATGAGATTTGTGCCGAAAGTGAGGGTCACCATCGCCTTGTTGAATGGGAAGAGGACGGTTTTGCCTAACCTGATGATGTCCGGATTCTCTTCTGGGTGATGCTCATAAGATGAGGTGATGATTCTCACCTCATGACGGAACTCTTTCAACACCTTGTACAGGTTGTATACGTACTCAGCCGCTCCTGACGGGAAGGGGTAGCAGGTGTCTGAAACCAGCCCTATTTTCATTACTTCATCAGAATGGCAAGCGGCACGATCACGCAGTAGCCGAGAACCAGAAGAATTGGGGCGAGCGTTATTGAGCCCTTTGAGAGCGCGAAGAACCCAACAACGATGACGAGTACTCCCAACAACAACACCGACCAATTCTTTCTCGTGAAGGCCAGTTTCTTTGCTGCGACAGTCTTCTCTTTCTTTCTCCTCTTCTTTGCCATCTTATCCTCTCCACCACGGTATCTCTTCTACTCTTCCTTCATGGACTCTGTAAAGTCTGACCTGGTCAGAGGACGGCTGCTTTGCAGTGTAAATGAGGCCACTCGCTCCGACCGACAGAACACCCGCATCAAGATAGTCACGCAGCGCGCGTGGATTATCGACACCAAGAGCTATCGCCTTCGCAATGAGGCGTGCGGCGTCGAATCCCTGAGCACTCTGTTTCATGGGATCTTCACCGTATCTCTCTCTGTACATGCGTGCAAACTGGTCGCCAATATCTGAAGTGTCGGGGTTGACGTCAAATGCACTGAATATGCCCCCCTCGACGTACTCCCCGGCCAGGGCAAGCAGTCTCAGCGACTTCCACCCATTGCCTCCGAGAAGGGGCACTTCTACCTCGTAGTAGCGGAGCTGAGTGGAAATCATGATCACATCGTCGGCATACGCCGGGATGAATATGACATCCGGTGTGTATACCTTCAAGGTGTCTATCTCTTCCTTGAAATCGGTTTTCTCAGATTCATAAGGCAAAGCGACGACTATCTCTCCACCCAGTCTCTTCACTTCGAGTGAGAATGCAGTGGTCAGTGATCTTCCGTACCCGTCCTCAGGATATATGATCGCGAATTTCGTGAATCCCTCTTTTTGGACTGCGTAGTTCGCGATCTGTACCGCCTGATGTCTCAACCCGTTGTCGAGCTGGAATATATATTCTCCAAGACTTCCTATTCTCTCGTCCGTGGCAGTGGGTGATATGAGAGGTATGCCAAGGTAATCGGCCTTCACTGCAGCCGGAATGGCAGTTCTCGTGAACACCGGACCGATAATTGCGATCACGTGATGTCCCTGTGCGAGTTCCGCCACGCCCCGGACAGCCTCGACGGGATCGCCCCTCGAGTCGAAGACCACGAGTTCAGCGTTTCTGTACTTCGAGAGCGCCAGCTCGATACCTCTCCTCAGTGCATCCCCGTATATCGAGTACTCACCACTGAGCGGTGCAATCATTCCAATCCTGGCCGCGCCGGGCGCCTTGATGTGTCCCATCAAGTGTTGCGCTCTCTCCCTGATTTTCGCCTCCGTTTCCAGCTGCAGCAACTCAGTGAGTACGGCACGTGCCGCTTCGCCCTCTCCTCTCTTTGTCTCTCTCTCAGCTATCGACAGTAGGATTATGGCTTTCGCGCTGCTCACCCTGCACCTCTTCCTCAGCGCATAGAGTTCCTCCAGGGAAAGTCTTCCAGAAAGTCTCCCGAGCTGGGTGAGGATTGCGTCTACCGTTCTCTCATCCCTGGTCAGTGCGAGCGCATCCACATAGGCGGCGCCGGCTTTGGCCAGCTCTCCTCTCGCAAGATACGATTCCGCAGCGACCAGCTTCGCAGAACCGAGCAGAGGAGAGTCGGGAAACCGTTTTTCCAATTTCACCACCTCTTTCAAAGCCGCAGAATAGTCGTCAAGCGCATAATAGCACCTGGCTAATAGCAATTGGGCATCATCAGCGTGCACACTGGCGAGACTGCGAGCGACACCAGACAACTCGTCGATGGCTTTGCCATAATCACCCTGGTCGTAGTAGAGCCTTCCCCTGGAGAAGGAGAGCTCGATCTCCTCGGAGGTCAGCTTCGGCGGTTCATGGTAAGGAATGCATGAGAGAGCAATGAGGAGAACGAGGAAAAGTCGAAACATGTTACTGAGTAAGGATCCTCTCCGTATTGGTAGGAGGAACACACGTCTTTCCCGGTTCTCCGCAAGAAATGGGAGAAAGGTCCAGGATATGCGCGCACAGTGAACGAATGGAGCCGGGTTCTATCATCCCGACCAGTATAGAAGAACCCACACAGCGTTGTCAAGTCAGCCCGCGATAACGTCTTTACTGTTTTCATGTAATGAAGAATCAAGTATTTCTGCCCCTCCGGTCCATGATCACTCAGCGTGCCACACTCATTTGACTTTTGCACCTCTTTTCGCTATTAGACATAATTGTGAGAGTGAAAAAGGAGGGATGGATGAGCAAACGATCTCTGCAGATTCACCTTCTTCTCCTTGTGATGCTCAGTACCGCGCACGTTGTCCACAGTCAAGACTGGGGAGGAGGAGCAGGCCCGATGATTATGGAGTTTTCACCTAATCTCGATCAACTCAATGGGAAACTCGACAATGTCGTGGGCAGATTTGAAGGAAGAATGAGACTGATTGGGGGAGGAGGATTCGCAAGCCTTTCGCGTAACTGGCGACTGGGAGGCCTGGGTGCGGCAGGAAGCAAGACAATTGAGGAGCAAGGGAGGGAAGCAGAGTTGTCAGTGAGCTACGGCGGAATGCTCGCTGAATACGCAATTCCCCTGGGGAGAATCCAGTTCTCCATCGGGGGACTTATTGGCTGGGGTCACACTGGATTGAGAGTCAGCAGACGGAATTGGAATATGGACTGGGACGACTTCTGGCACAACTACGAAGAGGATAGTCTCTCTTCGAATGACTACTCCGGACATCTGAGCGCGAGTTTCTTCTGTTACGAGCCTTATGTTGCCGTGCAATTTGCGATTTCAGAGTCGCTGCACCTCAGGGGGAGCGTCGGCTACATCGGAGCAGATATAGATGGAAGCGCGTGGCACGAGTCAGGCATAGAACTGCGCAACGCTCCCTCACTCGATCTCTCAAGCTATCGAGCTCAGTTCTTCCTGTTGCTCGGCTGGTTTGCCGATTAGCCTTCGCCGGTCAATACTCTGACAGAGTCGACTCTCGACATCCACATTTCGTCGTCGACCTTCCTCGAAGAGAGAGATCCTCGCCGATCCTCGCTCAAAACTGATGACGTCGCTGAAACCGGGCGATCAACGGCTCAAGTGGCGGGACAGGCTATTCGAAGGAGAAACTGAGAGGATCGACCTTCTCTCCGTCCACGATCACGGCATAGTGAAGGTGTGGTCCTGTGCTTCGTCCAGTCGAACCGAGAAAGGCGATAATGTCTCCCTTGCGTATTTCGTCTCCGCGTTCCACTCTGTTTTTGCTGTTGTGTGCGTAGAAGGTCTTTATGCTCTCATTGTGTCGTATCTCCACGTAGTTGCCCCATCTATCATCCCATCCTGAAAAAGTACAGACACCGTCTGCAGTAGCCATGATTGGAGTCAGAAGAGGAGCGACGATGTCAACCGCTGGATGCTCTTCGGAGAATGTCCGCGAGATCCATCCCTCGAGGGGTAGTCCGCTCGGAGTGCTTCTCCCCTCCCTTCTCTGTTCTTCGAGATAGCTTGCCATATCCTCTGTGAAAAGATAGTTATCAGCAGGAGATTCAAGCTCGCTGCTTCTTGCACCACCTTGGGACCTCAGCTCGGCGAGTTCCGTAAGGTCCAGGGGAGGTGGCGTCTTATCCACGCCCAGCAGGGTCTTGAGATGAGTGGCTGTCTCTTCCATCTCTACAAGTCTTCTCTCAAGAAGAGTGAGTTTTGCCTGATCAGCCTCCAGTTCCCGATTCCTCCTCTCGAGCGCATCTACCCTCAGAGCTTTCACGTATAGACTTCCCATCTGAAAGAGAAACAGGACGATTACGGAGATGAGGACGATACAGAGTACGAGGATGACAGTAAGTGACTGGTGTGACACTCTCGCGGTCATCACCTTTTTCCCGTCGTGGGGTATCACCATGAATGTGATTTTCTTCCCCATGTACCACCAAAATAGGATAAATCATGCCGCCTGTCAACTTCCGTCCCTGGAGGAGATGTATCTGCGTTCTGGCAGTGATTACGTGTACAGGACCAAGGGGTTTTTGTGGAGGAGGCTTCAACGACCACTCGGTCTACCAGCGTCAGTGTGACTCACTCTCATATACAGCGCAATATCGCCCCTAATTCTCGTACGGTGCGTGAAGTTTTGAAGCCGACGCAATAAATGCCCCTTGGTCATCTACGCAATCACTGCCGAATCTGGTATACAACCCGCGGGAGGCACCTTCGCCTGGGCGGTTTTCTCTTCAGATCGCAACTCTCGGGGAATTCCTATGCTACGGGCGCGACCTCCTCACACTGAATCTAGTGCGCAGACACACGGTCCCTCTCTATGAGTCGCGGATGAACACCCACTTCCCTTCCATGCAGACTCCAGGGTGATAACCCGGCGCGCACACACCCCGATTCTGTCCACAAACATCTTATGTAGGATGAGAAATCCGAAGAGAGGTTAACTTGCTGAGTTTGTTGAGGACTTCGTGTCGTCGACGAGGACGAATTCCCATGCACACCAGTAGGCTCGAGGATGAGGATCTGGTGGACATGCTATGCATCGCGTACGAATCCTGGGATCGATTGTCCTCGCAAACTCCCGGAACTCCACAATCCCCACTGATTTGCACGGAAAGTCGTTCAGCTTCTTCCGCTTCCTTGCTTCTTGAACGCGACACCCAACCATCTTGAAGACGCACCGAGTCGCACTGACCTCTTCAATCGCCTGTTCATTGATGAACGCATAGAGTCGGAATTTGAGTGCCTGCGACAATGCAGGAATTCCTCCACCAGGCTCCATCCCCAATCTCTTCATTATCCTCCTCGCCTCAACCACAGCGAACTTCTCCCACGTATCTCTGTCGAGACGTATGGCTTCCTCGGTACCGTGCTCGTTCTCAACCGACTGAAACCACAGTCCATCGTGGGCCAGCCAGTTCTTTGCTGCATCCTGGAGAAGGAACATCAACTCCTCTCTGGAAAGATCTTCTATCTCTGGCACCGTTGCCTCCGCTTCCTCCCAGACACCATTGTACTCACGCCATGAACTGCGTCAAGTCATATGCGGCAAATCAGTTGACAAACCAGGCGCAATTTTCTCACAATTTGCAGAAGAGGACGCCGAGAATGGGACGAAACCTCGACATAATCCACTCTGGAAAGATTGCGAAAGTCACTCTCCACTCTATTCCTAATGAACCGGGCATAGCCGCGCACATCTTCAATCAACTCGGAAACCACGGAATCAGCGTAGAACTCATCTCACAGACCTCGACCACAGCGAAGTCCACCGACATATCCTTTGCAGTGGTAGAGATCGACCTCGGCCAGGTGGTCAGTCTCCTTCAGAGAATCAGGGACAGTATTGGTGCGAAGAGGATTTCATTCAACAGAGACGTAGCCATGATTTCGATTCATGGCTCCGATCTTGAGGCAAAGCCGGGAATTGCAGGCAAGATCTTTTCCGCGCTGGCCGCAAAGGGCATCAACATCGAGATGATATCTACTTCCGTCTCATCCATCACCTGTGTGGTGGCCCAGCAAAAACTCGAGCTTGCACTCGAGGCCATTGACGCTCTTTTCAGGAATACCTGAACCCTCAGAGCAGCATCTCCTTCCTCACCGGCGAACCCTATCGGTCGCTCTCCCGTTGGCTACTGCGTGACCATCTCGAAGCTTTATGATGGATGCTCAGGCTTCCGCGCGTTGAGATCCTTCGGAGGCAGGCTTGTCCTTCGCCATTTTGAACAGTTCTATTGCGATTTTCGCCTGCTCCAGGATCTGTCGCGCGAGGAGATCTGGATACCCCTGCTTCACCACCAGCTTCTGTATCCCTGCATTCACTATCATCTTCGCACATACCGAGCAGGGCTGATGCGTTGAGTAGAGCGTAGCGCCATGAACACTCACCCCAAACGTAGCCGCCTGAATGATTGCATTCTGTTCTGCATGAAGTCCTCGACACAGTTCATGCCTTTCTCCAGGTGGGATACCTTCTCTCATGCATCCGATCTCACTGCAGTGCGGAAGCCCAGTAGGTGCTCCATTGTAGCCAGTCGAGAGTACTCTCCTGCCTTTTACCAGTACGCAGCCAACCTTTCTCCTCAGACATGTCGACCTCTGCGCGACAAGCTCAGCAAGAGCCATGAAGTACTCATCCCAGGAAGGTCTTTGCATCCTATTCGAATCGGTATATGACAAGACCACTCAGGAGCTTGGGATAGAAATAGGTGGACTTCTGGGGCATTCTCTCCCGCCTGGCGGCGATATCTTTGAACTCTTCAATCGAGGTCGGATTGAGCAGGAAAGCGAGTTGATACGTGCCCTCTTCCACCGCACGGAGCGCTTCATCATCGCTTCTCGTATACCTTACATGCTCCTCCAGCCTGTCTATGCCGAGTAGTTTCTCAATTACCAGAGAATGGAGAATTGAGACGTCGAGTAGATTCCACGCCCGCGATCGCGAAGCATCACCTGAGGCCACGACCGCATCCTCATCCTTGAGTTTGAGGATAACATAGTGGGAGGTCCAGAAAAGGCCAAAACAGTGTTTCCCTTCCGATTTCATCTTTGAGAAGAGCGACTCGCGTGTCTCTTGGGTTTCAATGACGAAGTAGTCAGCCAGTCTTCGAAGAAGAGCCTCAGGATTGAACTCCTTCAAGTTGTATATCAGTCTGTGAGTCGGATATATTTCCAGTCCTGGGTCGTCCATGTTGAAGAATGCCATCATGCCGTAATTGGCAGCGTGTTCACCTTTCGCCCGGATTTCGTCCCTGTATGCCAGGCACGTTTCATATCTGTGATGGCCGTCTGCAATATACACTACTTTCTTCTCCATCATCTGCCGTATGGATTCGATGTCCGCTGCCTCATCGATCACCCAGAGGCTGTTTCGTATGCCATCTCGAAATCGCAAATCCACTATTGGTGAACTCCTCACTACATTCTTCAGTATCCCGTCTACTCTCATCTCCGGGTCAGAATACACCAAGAAGACGAGACCCAGGTTCGCTTTCGTCGCTCTCATGAGCTCCAGCCGGTCAGCTTTCGGGCCGGACAGTGTCCGCTCATGAGGTATCACGATGCCAGTGGAGAAATCCTCGAGACGCATGAGTCCAATGAAACCGCGCCGTGTTTTGCCATTGAACTGCTGTTGATACACATAGAGGGACTGTTTCTTATCCTGAACCAGAACCCTCTCGCGGACCCATTGTCCAAGGTAGTCATGTGCCCTCGTGTACCTGTTATTGCTGGAAGTATCCTCCCTCGATTGCTTGCCAAGGATGAGTCGAACGAAATTATGCTCGCTCTGGCGATAGTATTCCTCCTGATCCTGTGAAGAGATGACATCGTAGGGCGGTGTCACCACCCGGTCCATCTCTACCTTCTTCGGATCGTATCTGATACCCGCAAACGGCTTTATCACAGCCATATACCCTCCTCCGATTGAATACTGAAGAGACCTCAGTGCTCCCTGTCCCGTGAGGTTACATAATCGAGTGATCTTGTCAACTGCGAACAACCAGGGTGTATCTCAGTTCTACCGGCGATTGTGTGGATGTCAGAGGTTCGCGCGGCTGCATTGACAAAAAAGGTGAAGGATGTTAAGTTAGCTGATACGAAAGGTGCCGGGGTAGCTCAGTAGGTAGAGCACGGGACTGAAAATCCCGGTGTCCGTGGTTCGATTCCGCGCCCCGGCATTCGATTAGTGGGACGGGGGCTGTGGTGGAATCTGTACCCAGGCACGGCACTATTGGTCATCATTATGTTGTCGAGGGTTCTGGATGTGATCCCTCCATCATCGGATCCGTCGAAAAGGTACAACAGATACTTGCCAGAGCCGCGGAAATCGCCAATACGAAGATATGGTCCATCTCATTTCACAGATTCCCGCCCTACGGTGTGAGTGGAGTAGTGGTAATCTCCGAATCCCACCTCTCTGTCCACACCTGGCCAGAGGCTCACTACGTTGCGCTCGACATTTACACGTGTGGGAGAGATGCAAAACCTGAGGACGCGGTAGACTATGCCATGAAGGAATTCGGTGCTACCGAGATGCATACCACAGAGATCACGAGAGGTTTGGAAGAAGAGGAGGAGGGAGAGAGGATATTCTTCCACTCCATAGTAACATGGGAAGAGGAATTGCCTGAGCGAAAGACCAAGGTCAAAAGGCGTTCCAAACGGTAGTCACTTCGAGTGCACGACCTTCCCCCTTTTGAGTACATACTCCAGGTGGTTCGTCGTGAAGTCATACAGCAGACCCTCGTAGGTCGGTACGTCGAACACGAGGAGATCGGCGAGTTTCCCGGCTTCCAGCGAGCCGATTTCGTCCCCTCTGTCGATTGCGTACGCTGCGTTGAGAGTGCTCGCCACAAGAGTCTCTGCCGGCGACATTCCCAAGAGGAGCACGGCAAGACCCATGATTATCTGCATCGACTCTACCGTGCATGTACCAGGGTTGTGATCTGTTGCAAGCGCTACAGGGACACCGGATGCTATCAACTTCCGCGCAGGGGGACGTTCCGCCAACCCCAACATGAACACGGTACCCGGCAGTAACACGGCGACGACACCTCCTTCTAACATTGAGGCAATGCCAGCATCGGACGGATAGACCACGTGGTCAGCAGATACGGCCCTCAACTCACCCGCGAGTTCCGAACCTCTTGAAGATGACAGTTCGTCCGCATGTACCTTCAGCTTGAACCCCAACACTGCTGCCTCGGTGAGGATCTCTTTCGATGCTTCATACCCGAAGAATCCCTCTTCGCAGAATACGTCGCAGAACTGTGCAAGACCGGTGCGAGAAACCTCTGGCAACATATTCTCGATGATCGTCCTCGTGTACTGCCCGGGTGATTGATTCGGAGGAATCGCATGTGCACCCAGAAAAGTGCTCGCCACATCGACCGGCTGAGAATCGCCAAGCCTTTTCGCCACACGGAGCTGCTTTAGCTCCGAATCGATATCGAGTCCGTACCCGCTTTTCACCTCCACAGTAGTCGTGCCATATGAGAGGAGACGCCCAAGCCTCTTCATTCCGATTTCCGTCAAATGCTCCTCGGAGGCTTCTCGAGTTGCACGCACGGTGGACATGATACCGCCGCCTCTTTTGGTTATCTCGGAGTAGCTCATTCCTTGAAGCCTCAATGCGAATTCCTCTTCACGTGAGCCCGCATACACGAGATGTGTATGCGGGTCCACAAATCCAGGTGTCACCACCATGCCCTTTGCATCGATTATCTCAACACTACTGGAAGATAGCGCGCGTTCCACCTTCTCTGTGGGTCCCACCGCTTCTATTCTCTCTCCATCTATGAGTACACTTCCGTTTTCGACGATGCCCAGCGTCTCCATTCCCGCACCTGTGCGTACTCCTCCCCCCGCACAAGTGATGAGCTGCCGAGCGTCCCTTATCAGTACCTGAGCCATCTCCCGCTATTTGAGAAGTATGGACTTCTCAACCAACTGTGTGCCTCCGGCGTGACGACGGAGGAAATAGACTCCCCGTGGAACTCGTGAGCCGAGCGAGTTCTTTCCATCCCATTGCATGCGATGCACCCGAAGCAGCGAAGGCCCGTCAAATGCAAGGATCTGACCGGCAGCCACAAAAAAGATGAAAAGCCCTCTCAATACTCTACCCCCTCCTTTTTTCCAATACGTGGATCAGATCTTCACAAAACTTTTCTACCGCCGTTTTGACCTCTGGCGTCATCTTGCCTCCAAGGTGAAGGCTGCCGGCCTGTACCCCGAAGACGACGAGTTCGGCATGCGTCCTCATCTCTATGAGTTTGAGAATCTGGTAAAGAGGGATCGAATGAGTTGATATGGTAACGTGCTTCGACAGGTCCTCGAGGTTCAGCCTCTCTATGGCGCCGGGATTCTCTCCCAGTTCCGCTGCGTCGAAGACGAGAATGGTGTCGGGACCACTGGATTCAATGACATCGACGTAGTTGAGAGGCTCCTCCCCGACATCGAGTACGGTCTCCTGCACTCTACTCTGGAGACACTTGACCAGGAGCGGACCTGCGCCATCGTCTCCCCTCAGGGTGTTCCCAATCCCTATGATACACACTTTCCCTACCAGGACACCGGCCAGATTATGGTCCATCGAGCACATTGCATACCTCTTCCAGTACTTCTTCTGCCCGTATGAGGCGCATACAGGTGAACCCGTCATGTCGACATCGATCACTGCCATGAAGTGAACATGGTCGGCATGAGACCTCCTTTTGTATCACTCTGTCCCTCTCCCCGAGCGGAAAGAAGCCGAACTCAGGTACAGTAGGACCGAATATTGCCACTACAGGAGTCTTCATTGCTCCTGCCACATGCATACATCCGCTGTCGTTCGTCACAAGTACCGACGCAGTCTGAAGCACTGCGGCGAGTTCGAGAAGGGAAGTCTTGCCAGTGAGGTCAAAGGGGACTCCATTCGCCATCGTCTTTACCCTGCGAGCCACCTCAACGTCGTCTGGATCACCAACCAGTACGACCTCGACCCCTTTCCTTTCAATCAGCAACCTGCAGAGTCTCGCATATTCCTCTGCTGGCCACCGCTTGGTCATACGTCTCGCACCGGGACTTATTGCCACGACTGGTTTTTCAATATGACCCATGAGGAGATTGGCACTCATCCGGGCATCGTCGTCAATCCAGATTTCCGGTTTCAAACTCCTGTACCTGAATCCAATTTTCTCAAAAGGTCGAAAATAGCGGACAACCACATGATCGATTACCTTTCTCTCTTTCGTGAAGAGCATCATGTTCCTCGCCCATCTGCACTTTCCGTAGCGCAACTTCTTTCTGCTTTTCGAGAGGGATGATATGAGGAGGCTTCTGGGGTTCACGTGAAGATCCACCAGAATGTCGAACCGCTGCTCGCGCACCCTTCGAATCAGAGCAGAGAGGCCGTTGATACTCTTGTCCTCGAGCAACACGGTTTCCCTCACACGAGGATTGAGTTTGAAGATGTCGTCGTACGGCGAGCACGTGATCACCGTGATTTCGGCGTCCTCTGCCTCGGATTTGAGCTCCCGTACCACACCGGTAGTGAGGACTACATCTCCAAGCGAGCTCAGCCGTATCAAGCCCAATCTCATCGCTTCGCAGAGTACAGCATCTCAAGAACCAATTCGTCGTAGGTCATGCCTGCTGCCTCAGCTTCTGCAGGTAGGTCTGACAACTCCGTCATTCCCGGTATTGTGTTGACCTCCAGCACATACGCCTCCCCGTCGAATGAGATCGACAGATCCACTCTTGAAAACCCCCAGCATCCTATCACGTTGTGTGCCTTGACGGAAATCTCCTGAACATATTCGTAAGTGGTGGTCGGCAGACGAGCCGGAATGATGAATTCGGTAGCCCCCTTCGTATATTTCGCCTCGTAATCGTAGAACCTGCCCCTGGGAACCAATTCGAGTATCGGCAGCGGCCTCGTTCGTCCACCCGTTCCCACAATTCCGCACGTAGCGGTCATGCCAGGTACGTAGCGTTCAAGCAGGAAATCACCGAAAGACCGTCTCATCTTCACACAGCTCTCGCGAAGCTGCGCTTCCGATTCGATGATCTCTATCCCTATGCTTGACCCCTCGCACCGAGGCTTCGTCACTACTGGAAGTCCAAGCACTCTCTGAGTACGGGTGATAGCCTCATTGAGATCATCACCCACACAGACCGGTATGTGGGGAGGCGTGGGTATGCCTTCGAAGGAGAAGATACGTTTTGACATCAGTTTGTCGAGAGCCAACGCGCTCGCCAATACGCCCGAGCCGGTATACATGATGTCCATAGTCTCCAGGAGACCTTGAATGGTACCATCCTCTCCTGGTTTTCCATGGAGTACCACAAACGCTACCTCGACCCCACGAGTCCTCAGAACATCCGCGACGTCTCTTTTCACATCTATGGAGAGTACGTCAAAACCCTGGTTCTTGAGGGAGTCGAATACCTTCTGCCCGGATCGCAGTGAGATCTCCCTCTCGTGCGACCACCCTCCCATCAGTACGCCTATCCGCTTTCTCCTGAAGAAATCTCTATTCATCCGGCCCTTTGAATCCGATCGTGGATTCCCTCTCTCCCATTTCTATCTTGCCGAACTTCTGTTCAAACTTCTTCACGTTTTCTTCCAGAGTCCTGAGAAGCGATCTCGCGTGCTGAGGAGTCATGATGATTCTCGAGTAGACTCTTGCCTTCTTCACTCCTGGGAGGTACCTGGCAAAATCGAAGATAAATTCGTAAGGAGAATGGGCGATCAATACCATGTTTGAATATATACCCTCAGACTCTTTCTCACCCAGATCGATCTCCAGGCGCTTCGCTTTTTCGTCCATCATTCCCTCCTGTTCACAAAATTCCACCCAGCTAAGAATACTTCTATTGGTTGTCGGATACAACCGTGACAGGTGTCCTGAGTGTCAACTCCTGCCATTTATCCAGATTCCTTATGCAACCAGGATCAGCAGCATGTATGTCATCGTAGTACGCATACGCTCGGGCACGACATCCACCACACGCGTCTCTGTACTCACACACACCGCAGTTGTTCAAGAGCTCCTTTCTGTCCCGCAGATCTCTCAGAATAGTGGATTCCCTCCATATCTTCATGAATTCGGTACTTCTCAGGTCACCAATTGTGATAGGCATGAACACACAAGGGGTGACTTCTCCGTTGGGCTGAATGGCACAGTATGCTCTGCCCGCTCCACATCCACCGACGAATCGGGCATCGCTTGCCGCCGTCACGCCTTCTGAAATGCTGTAATGGCCGGTGACAACCAGGCCCCGAGGAGCGTTCTCCAGACAGATTCTCCCAAACTGGGGACAGGTCGTGAGCACCTCCATCTCCTTCGATTTCAGATGGCGATAGAGCACCTGAAGCATCTGTTCGCGCATGTACGGAGAGAGGTCGTCCCTGTACATCTCTTTTCCCCTTCCGGTTGGAATGAAGTTGAACACGTAGAACCGATCCACACCGAGTTCTTTCGCCAGCGAGAACATGTCTTCCAGTTCGCCGAGATTTCTTCGCGTGATCGTGGGAGCGAGGCCGACGAACAAATCTTTCACCTCCACACAATTCTTTATTCCCTCAACGGTCCTTTGCCAAAACCCGGAGATTCCTCTCAAGCGGTCATGAAATTCCGGTCGAGCGCTGTCCAGACTGATCTCGACATATCGGACTCCAGCGTCTCGCAAGCGCTGCGCAACGTCTCTCGAGATGAGAGTACCGTTCGTTGCCAATGAGATGTAGATGTTTTTCTTGGCCGCATATTCAGCAACGGACCAGAAGTCAGCATCCATCAGGGGCTCCCCACCCGAAAACGCCAAGAATGCAACATCATTCGCGTCAAGTTGGTCAACTATCTTTAGCCTTTCATGAAGGTCGAGCTCGTCCGGAAGTCTATGTTGTGCGTTCTGGTAGCAGTGCTTGCATCTCAGATTGCATGCGTTCGTGAAATTCCATACAACCAGAAGGGGAGCTGAGAAGAGTTGAGGC
>Ga0209636_10002946_pt1 | contig 17392 bp, 17 predicted proteins | sample DeeMarSWOR152_54_FD_187464 | JGI IMG/M metagenome (GOLD analysis project Ga0209636, IMG submission 187464) | Marine sediment microbial communities from White Oak River estuary, North Carolina - WOR-1-52-54 (SPAdes) (version 2) | ecosystem: Environmental > Aquatic > Marine > Intertidal zone >...
TGGAAACAAATATACATGGTACGTGATAGGGACAGCACTGTTTGTTTTCATTTACCTTATTCAATGGCCACGGGCCCGTGTTGCGGCCAAAGGATAGGCGGCAACAGGGAGGAAAACAAGAATGCTTCCGATAATAAAAAATATTTTGTACGCCACAGACCTTTCAAAGAACTCTGCCTTTGCATTTCGCTATGCCATGGCCTTAGCAGATTCATTGGATGCAAAGATAACTATTCTCTATATTCTCCCCATGATTGATTCAGCAATGGAGGTCCCCATCATCACTCAAATGGGAGAGGATCAGTACTATAAGCTGCGGGAGGAAAAATCCAAGGAAACCATTGAGAAGATAAAGGAAGGGTTGCATGAATTTACCAAAAGAGAGCTAAAAGATACTGAGAGTCATAAGGAGAGGGTTTTCTCCATACTCGTTCATGAGGGAGATGCTGTGGATGAGATCTTGAAAACCGCGGATAAGCTCAAGAGCGATATTATTATCATGGGGGCCCATGGCAAGGGAATACTGAGCCATACATTTCTTGGAACTGTGCCTGATAAGGTGCTGAGAAGGAGCAGAACGCCCGTCCTTGTGGTTCCTATACCGAAGGGTGCGACAGATATTGACCTATGATCTCTGAGATTTGGTTGATTTAGTGACATTAACTCCTTGCGGGAGATGCAGATGATTAAGAAAATCTTTCCTCTTTCAACACTAGCCTGTTTGCTCGTCTTTTTTTCTTTTGCTGTAGCTCACTCTGAAAAACGTTTCATCGACAATGGCGATGGGACCGTTACAGATACACTAACCAATTTGATGTGGGCTGCATCGGACAATATGGGGGACATCAATTGGCATAATGCCAACATATACTGTGAGAATCCTCCCATAGCCGGATATAAGTATTCCGATTGGCGAATGCCGACGATCAAGGAGCTTAAAACACTTTATAGGAAAAATCTCGAAGGGTATGAGACAGATTGCGGACTTCCCGTAAAGATCCATCCTTCTATCAGGTTAAGCTGTGCATGGGTGTGGTCTTCAGAGCACAAGGCCATTTCGGCATATGCCTTCAGCTTCAGAAAGGGGTACCAGTATTCAACGCTTATGCTTGATAAGAACCGTTTTAGGGCCCTTCCAGTGAGAAGTCTGAAGTGAGGGTTCCTGCTTGTAAGGCGGGCCATAAAAAGGGCGCCAAACCCCTCAAGAAGGAACCATTCATTGCGCTAGACAGCACGGGGTATTCTGGCAGAATTTCACAAAAAAATAAACCTGAATTCACTAAGAATATTTGCTTAGTCCCTCGATTCATAAATACGGTAACGTATTTATTTCCTTGGGACTAAGTGCTGCTTTCGGCCATGAGCCTTTCGGCAGTGAGCTCAAGGCCGAACTGCTCAAGCCGAATGGAGTGAGCATTTGTTTAAATATTTCTCGTATAGATACGTGACTATATTTGCGAATCGAAGCACTTGGGTTTGCGGATCGAGACCAAGGAGGTTACTCTATGGAAGTATCGTTGGAAAAGGTATTTAACCCCCGATCGGTGGCTGTAATCGGAGCCTCTGAGGTTCCAGGGAAGGCCTCTGAGAGGAGAACGAGAAGTCTCATTGAAGGGGGATACAAGGGAGATATTTATCTGATTAATCCCAAAAGATCCGAGCTTTTTGGGCGAAAGGCCTATCCGAGTATTACCGAGGTTGATAAAGAGGTTGACCTTGTCATGATTGTGGTCGCTCCCAGGTTTCTCACCTCTGCGGTGGCAGATAGCGTAAGAATGGGTGCCAAGGGAATCATCATTATTACTGCCGGATTAGGGGAAACCGGGGAAGAAGGGAAAAAGATTGAGGCAGAGATCTTGAATGAGGCAGCGAAGACCGGTGCGTATGTGATAGGTCCCAATTGTAGCGGCATGTTCAGCGCCTCAGCAGATATGAATATACTTGGAGTTCCCCAGATAGAAAAAGGTACCATCTCGGTTCTCGCGCAGAGCGGTAACGTGATCGACTCACTGACACATTACGCCAGGGTGAGGGGGGTCGGCTTCAGCAAAATAATCAGCGTCGGGAATGCTATAGGGGTTAATTTTCATGAATACATAGATTATCTGAAAGATGATCCTGGCACCACGGTCATCATGACGTATTTGGAAGGCATTTCAGATGGAAATAATCTGGTCAGAGTTGCCCGGGAGACTTCAAAGAAAAAGCCGGTTATTGCCCTCAAGGTGGGAAGATCGGGTGCCGGGGCAAGGGCTGCTGCCTCTCATACCGGCTCGCTGGCAGGCGATGATATCATTGTGGATGCCGCCTTCAGACAGGCAGGCATTGTAAGGGTATCCAATGTGGATGAACTCTTTGATATGGCAGATGTATTTGCCGGTTGTCCTCTGCCTAAGGGCAATAGGGTAGCTATTTTGTCAGAGGGTGGTGGTGATAACTCCATAGCAGCAGATAACGCTGAAAGGTATGGAATGGAGGTCCCTGTTCTGAGCAAAGGAACCCAGGAAAGGATAAAGCCATTTTTGCTTGAAGGTATGCCAGCCAGCAACCCCATTGATTATGGAGGAACCGCCGAAGAAAATCCTCATGTGATTACCGAATGTGTAAAGGTTTGTATGGAAGATGATCAGGTAGATGGAATATTTGTAACCGGCTTTTTTGGAGGTTTTAAGGATATCATTGCACCCCACGTTGCCGAATTGGAGGAGCAGGCCTCACAGGCTATGGTTGATTTAGTAAGAACGTATAAGAAACCCCTCTTTGTACACACCAGTTTTGCCAGAGAACCGATACGATCCCTTGACATATTAAAGGGAGCTGGAGTGCCAGTCTTTGAATCCTCTGAGAGGGCTGCTCAGTGTCTGAGTGCACTGGTGCGGTTTTCGGTCAATCAAAAAAAGCTCAGCCACATGAGTATCCCCACAGGAGAGGCTACAGAACGGGCTAACGTCAAAAGGCTCTTTAAAACTGTACAGGATGAAAAGAGGTATAATTTACTCGAAACAGAATCAAGAGACCTCCTTAGAGAATATGGTATTTCTTTACCAGAAGCAGTGTTGGCAGGCGATTCCAAGGAGGCTGTTGAGGCTGCCAAAAGCATAGGGTACCCGCTGGCAATGAAAGTGGTCAGCCCTGAGATTATCCACAAATCAGATGCAGGGGGAATCAAGCTGGACCTGCGGGATCAAGAAGCTATAACGAGGGCCTTTGAGGAAATAGCACACAACGCTGCGAAGGTAACAACCAAAGATAGGATTCTAGGAACCCTTATTTCGCCTATGGCTGCCGAGGGGCAGGAATGTATTATCGGTATGATCCAGGATCGCCAATTTGGTCCGGTTATTATGTTTGGTCTGGGGGGAGTGTTTGTTGAGATCCTGAAAGATGTTTCCTTCAGGGTAGCTCCACTGGCTCAGGAAGATATTGATGAGATGGTCAAAGAAATACAAGGGTATAAAATTCTCACCGGAATAAGAGGGGAGAAGTCAAAAGACATTGAGGCCGTAAAAGATATTCTGGCCAGGATCTCTGAGATCGCCATTGACAATCCTGAAATTAAAGAGATTGATCTCAATCCAGTGATTGTCCATGAACAGGGTGCATCGATTGTGGACTCACGGGTAATTCTTGGCCTTTTGTGACTATTCAGCCACAGATTCACACAGATGAACGCAGATAGGTTTAAATACAAAGAAATCACAGACATTATTCTTAGAAGTTTCTATGAAGTTTATAATGAGCTTGGTGATGGATTTCTAGAATCTGTCTATGAAAATGCCCTATATATTGTCTTAACCGGATATGGTCTATGTGTAGAGAGGCAGAAAGATATTTCTGTATTCTTTCGGGGTAATATAATCGGAGATTTTAAGGCAGACTTGGTTGTAAACGAAAAAGTAATAGTCGAACTAAAAGCAGTTCGTACTCTTGATCCTGTACATGAAGCTCAATTAATCAATTACTTGAAGGCCCGCCCGCCTCGCCTGAGCTCGCGATGGCGGGCAGGCAACAAATATTGAAGTTGGCTTATTATTGAATTTTGGCAGAAAACCAGAATTCAAACGATTTGTATATGATAATAAGAGAAAAAATATCAGCGATAATCCGCGTAAATCTGTGGCTGAGTAGTTATCAACTCTCTTGAACAAGGAAGGGGTGAAACATGGATTTTGAATGTATTATTTATGAAAAAGGGGAAGGAATTGCCACAATTAAACTGAATAGACCCCATGTCTTGAATGCCATGAACAAGCAGCTATGGCTCGATTTTCAGGTGGCCTTAGATGACGTTAAAAGGGATCCTGAAATAAAGGTCTTGATTATTACGGGAGAGGGAAGGGCATTCTCTACAGGGGCAGACCTTAAGGATTCAAAGGACAGGAGTATCGAGGACTATCGGGATTACCTGGTCGAGCTTCAGGAGACCTCCAGAAAGATAATCCGTTTTGAAAAACCGACGATAGCAGCGATCAATGGGTATGCATTGGGATCAGGATACGAGCTGGCCCTTGCCTGTGATATTCGCATAGCTGCACAAGAGGCAAAGATCGGATCCCCAGAGGCCAAGGTTACATCCTCAATAACTGGAGGAGCACTGAGATTGGTCCAGGATCTGATAGGCCCGGGAAAGGCCAGAGAGCTTCTTTTCACATCAGAATATATTGACGGAAAAGAGGCTGAAAGAATAGGTCTGGTCAATAAGGCCGTACCCCTCGACAAGCTTATGGAAGAAACCAGGGAAATGGCAGAAAAAATTGCAGAAAATTCCGCCTTTTCTATCAAGATGATTAAAAAGGGTCTCAATATGGCACGGGGTGAAGTGAGCCTCGATGCGTTGATGGACTATGAAATAGAGGCCTGTTTGGCCTGTGTTTTTACAAAAGAACGGCAGGATTCCCTGAAGGAATTCGAGGAGAGGAAGAAGTGAAGGACGCAGATTAATCCGCCTCTGGCGGATAAACGCAGATTATCAAGATTTCTTAAATATAAAGAACTAATAGAATAATTACCTGCCCGCCATGCGAGCCCGCAAGGCGAGCGGGCGGGTCTGCGGGTATCTGCGAAAACCTGCCCGCCGTCTGGCAGGCGGGTCTGCGTCCTAGTTTATTCAAACCACATGATAAGGCCGGATCCTTTGCCTATATTTGATAATCTACCCTTTTGTGCTGCCAGAAAAAGGGTCGGGCCCTCGGCCTGCATATCAGTTAAACAGTAGTCAATGTCCCCGGTTGTCCATGCCGGAAAAAGTCTTGTGCCTTCAATTCGGTAGGCGATCAGGTTGGATTTTGTAAAGACCTTGGAATTGCGCAAATGTTCTACCAGGGGTATGTTTTTTATGGCTAAGATCTCCTTGCTCCCATCGCCGTCAATATCGGTTATCAAAAGCCTGCTGTTAAAGGGAATGCGGGGTGGTGGATCTCCAGGATTGGCACTCCCTGATCTGATGGCATTATTGGTGCCACCGAGCCGTTTATCCCCGCTCCATAAGGTGTTACCCTGTTTGTCCCAGACATGAAGCCTGGAGTCCTCTCCCAAGCCAAGAAATTCAGGATCTCCATCCCTATCGAGATCAAAAAGGGCTACGGTATTAAACTGGACCCCTCTGAGTTCAGGGAGTCGTTCCCTTTTTGTCACCTTTCCCTCTTTGTCATAACTCATACCACATATCCTGCCGCTAAAAAATTCATCAACCCTGGAGTCCTGAAAGAGTAAAACAAATGCACTTCCACCCGGATCCCTTACTGCCTGCAAATGGCCTGTCCTGCGATCGAGTCTTGTAAACTTCCCCGCCCATTCCAGCACAGTACTCCGGGCCCTTACGCCATAGCGGCTTACCAGATAGATCTCAGCCCTCCCGTTGTTATCCACATCGCCGACACTGACTTTAAGAAAGTCCTCGCCGAAGGATGGCTTCAGGCCATCCCTGAGGGCAAAAGGCTCCCCTTTTTTACTGTAAACCAACAACTTCTTCCGGCCTAAAATAACCAATTCGGCCTGCCCATCACCATCGAGGTCCCCCGTATCAAATGCCATAACTGCCATATCTACTGAGATCTTGCCAGTTGGTTTGAGCCCCTCATATTCCCTGGTTGGCTTAAAAACGAGACCCTTTTCTATGGCCGCTGGCCCCTGCCTATCCGGTTCTACCTTTGAAAAGATACCCTTTGCCCTCTCTGGCTTCGGTAAAATGGGGGCCCTTTCCTCCTTTTTCTGAGCAGTCGTTTCTTTTCCTTCAATGAGGGTCCTCAACTCATAGGCCACATCAGACAATTTGGGAATAAATTGATCTTCATCTATGGCCCTGGAAACTCTAGTGAGTCTTGATCCATCCTTATGTAACTCCAGAAGAGATAGATCCAGGCTGTAGCCACCTCCTATAGCGGTAATGCTGCCAAAGATGGCATAGTCTGCCCCGAGCCTCTTCGCGAGTTCCTCGGCCCTCCCCTTAGAGGTTATTCCCTCCATTCCCTTTTCACCTACAAGGGAGTCAAGTCCCGCATCACTGACGACTTCAAACCCCCCTCCGGATAGGCGAGAAACGAGCATGCTCCTTACCCCCTGGCGGATATGGTCTAACGGTTTATCAGCATAGATAACCAGAGGCAGGAGAACCAGGGTTTTGTTGGATGTATGGGCCGGCAAAGGGAGGGAGAGAACAAGAGATAGCAGAAAGATGATTAGGGCTTTACCAAGAATAGTGTAGGTCTCTCTGGTCATGCGATTAATGCTAAAGGAAATAGCCATCAAAGTCAAATATATTTCCTCGTTACTCGTTGCTGGTTGCTCGTTGCTCGTTCCCTGTTTACTTATCAAAGTAGAGTTTTTTACAAACGAGTAACCAGTAACGAGCAACGAGAGCACGACTTTTGGACACAAAAAACCCGGGGCTTGAAGCCCCGGGTCCTTGAGGTCAGAAATTAGGCAGCTACATGAGCTAGAACCTGATTTCCCACTTTGCACCCCAGTAAGTCATATCACCGAGCTTGGTTTCCGTAGCACCCACTTTCTTATCGCCGAAATCCGCCGAGCCAAATTCGGGAGTGATCCAAACGTTCTTGGCCAGCATGATTGGCAGCTGGACATACATAAAGTTGGTGTCGGCCTCTGTTGTTACCCCACTCTGATCAATCTCATTGTGGATCAAACTGTAGGCGGCCTCAATTGTGAGCATATCACTTATCTTATATCCCACTACTACCGCATAGACCAAACCCTCGGCATCATCTATCCCGTCACTGGTGGTGTTATATGCCGCGGCGTTACCTGCCTTAGCCTGTGTAAGCTGGCCATAGTTTGCTGGGTTCTGTGTCGCCCAGACAGTACCGTTAACATACAATGCACCGACAGGAATCTTGAAGCCGACTCCAAATACGTTGGAATCAATGCTGTATGTCTTTTCAGTGGTACCGGTTATAACGACATCGTCGTGAGTATTGATACCGCCAAAAACGGACAGAGCGACTGGACCAAGTTTAAGGCTATAGGCTACCTCGAACTTTGGCATTGAGGTGTCGGTGTCGCTAGTAGTTAAACCGCTGGCTGATTTCACAACAGTCTGTATCATGGCAACCTGGAGGGCCTCATTTAAAAGAAGTAATTTTACCTGGGGCTGCCTTCCTGCATAGGAAACACCATAGGAAACCATGGAATTGTCCGCGTATGCCATATTGCTGATAAAATATTCCGTAGGAGTATAATCCTGACCAACAATCAGCTTACCAGCCCCAAATTCCCAGGTGCCATAGATTAGCCTGAGGCCAAATGTACTGCTAACCTCAACCCGGCCCCTTATGTCCCCTGCCTTTACGTGGGCCCCGACCCTGCCAGAGCCTGACAAAACGTGGGTCAGGTCGTCGTCCTCAACACCAAGGCCTGATGCCTCTTTTGACATAGTAGTGTTAAATGTCAACATCCTGGCATGTCCGTACCAATCCCAATCAGCGTCAGCCATAGCAGGCACGGAGTAAGCAACCGTAAACGCAAAAGCTGCAAGCACAATTAGTAATTTTCGCATGACTCTTTCCTCCTAAAAAAATTGTTAAACAAACACCTTTAAACAACCTTAAATAAGGTTCTTTTCCTCAATTCACCTCCTTTCCTTGCTTAATTTGTAAAACTAGAACGTCGAATGCTTTGTAGCACCCTTAAACGAAAATGTCAAGTTTTTTTTGAACATTTTTTGTAACTACTCAGGTATCTTGCCACCAAGGCACCAAGCCCGCCCTGGCGCGACGTGATTGGTGCAGGCTGTCGAAGCTAATTCTCCACAAAGAGGAAGCCACAGAACTGAGTCAATACAAGCCAGGTCTGGGCCAGGGACACCAAGATTAGAGGATTATTTTTTTGTAATAGCCTTTTTAATACGCGGCATATTGAACTTAATGAGAAAACTCCATTATTCAATTTATATTCATCTTCCCCGCCTGCCGTCCGTCGGGCAGGTCTTTGGGTCCCTGGCCCAGACCTGGTTTTCATGGCCGTAGCATGCCGAACATCGCTTCTAGAATATTACTGCGGTATTAAGTTAATCCGAGCATGTCGCACCAGGGCGGGCTTTGTGCCTTCGTGGCTGAATAGTTACCATTTTTTTATCTATTCAGCCACCCCGGTCCCGACCCGGAACGAGGCCGGTTTCCGAATTCCGAGGACGGAACCCGGAACTCGGAAGTAGGACACCAAGCCTTTTGGGCCGTGAACTCAAGGCCGAACGGGCACTAAGAAAAATATTGACAATATTATTTCTGGTATGATAATCTATAAAAAATGGAACGATTTTGGGAGGACTTATTATGGGATATGGAAAGATAAGCATAACTATTCCAGAGGAGATTCTTGAAGAAATCAAGGAGTTGGCACAAAAAAGGGAAACCAAACTTAGCCATTTTATTTCCGATGTCCTTGCCGATAAGATTCGAAGAAGCAAAGAGGAATCATTTGTTCAGCGTATTAACGAAATCTTTGGCGATCCGGAAGTAGCCGAAGAGCAACGCCTCATGGCCAAAGATATTGCCGATACTACCGATGTGGAAGAATTGCCATGGTAAGACCAAGACAGGGTGACATATACTGGGTTATGTTCGGCCCTTCAGGAAACTCCGGACCATCGGGGAAAAGGCCCGCGGTCGTTATTCAGAATGATCTTCTGAACAGGAGTAACATCCATACTACGATAGTAGCCTTGCTAACATCCAACGAGAAATTGGCACAGATTCCTGGAAATGTTTACCTAACAAAAGGGACTGCCAACCTTCGCAAGACGAGTGTGGTGGTTGTCAGTCAAATAGCTACGGTAGACAAGAACAGGTTGCTCGAAAAAATAGGTACACTCAGCAAGGAAAAACTTGAGGAAGTTGTTAAGGGCTGTCAGATGGTTATCAGTTTAAGCCTTTTTTGACGGAGGTGAGTCATCACTCCCTCAAGACATAGGAGACAACAGACCTACAGCTACATCCTCAAGATCGAATAGTATTGACCATGCCGGTCGATTTTGTCCCCTACCGGGGTGCCGCAAAATCGGCAGCGATATTCATATTTGTCTCCTTCTGGTAGAATCAGAAGGAGGGATTTGATTACTGGCACGGCCTTTCCACATTTGGGGCAGTATAGCTCTGTGGCCTCGAATTCATCAAACGTTGATTGGTCTTTCTGTTTTTCCCTTAGAGAAGAATATCTGAATGGTCCCGATATATCCATAAAGCATCCCCTTTTGCAACCGTTCAACGGTTCAGAGGTTCACCCTGCTAAATTTCGCCTGGCCCAGACCTGATTTGATGGGGCTTTGATCTACGGCATCTGTTTGAGGCACATTACAGGGAAGACAGCTTATTCCATGGAAGTCGCGCCAGGGCGGGCCGAAGGGAACCCTATTTAACAGGGTGAATCGTTCCCGGTTGAAGAAAGATTCTGTTTATTAAGCCCTGAACCTGTGAACGCTTACTTCCCTTTTTTGTTCTATTGTGATAGCAGTATTTTACAAACGGATAGAAAAAATGCAAGAAGAGAATAATCAACATACTACTTGCAACAGACAACGGACATCAGTTGAAGGGAGGAAGATATGAAGATAAAGCACATTGACCACATAGGAATTGCTGTCAAGAGCATTGAGGAGGGGGGAAAATTTTTCAGTGATATCCTGGGATTGAAGCTTCAAAAGCTAGAGACCGTTGAAGAACAAAAGGTCAAGACTGGCTTCTTCCCGATCACCGATAGTGAGCTGGAATTGCTTGAATCCACGGAGCCGGATGGTCCTGTAGCCAGATTCATTGACGCAAGAGGTGAAGGAGTGCAGCATATTGCATTCAGGGTAGAAAATATTGATGATGCCCTGAAAGAGTTAAAGGAAAAGGGCGTAAGGTTGATTGATCAGGAACCTCGGAAAGGTGCAGGTGGAGCCAGAATCGCCTTTATCCATCCGAAAGACACCCACGGCGTATTAGTGGAGCTTTGTGAAAAATAGGGCTGCATTTTCCCCGCATATCTTTCGAATAACGCCCTTAGAGAGGCCTGCCTCTTTCATCTCTTTGAAGTAACGGCCTGGACTAAGGAGAGGGAAATCGCTTCCAAAGAGGATCCTGTCTGGTCCCACTATCGTGGTGGAGATAGAATAAATCTCTTTGTCATAGAGATATGGTGATGCAGCAGTATCAAACCATACGTTTTGTAATACCCCTTTGACCGCCTTTTTCATCAAATGGTAAAAGAGGATTCCCCCTCCCCAGTGGGCGAGGATGATTTTATTATCTGGAAAGTATTGGAGGAAATCGTATAGCTCTTTCAACGCCATAGGTGTCTTGCCGGGGTAGTAGTGGCCGACAGGTTCATTCGTGTGGAGGAGAATGGGTGCATCAAATCCTTTTGCTATTTCAGCTATACTCTTAAAGGCCTTGAGGGCATCCTTTGAAACAGTTGATGTATAGAATGCCAGTTCCCCTGCCCCAGAAAGGCCCGATTCGAGGCATCTCTCAAGCTCTTTTTCAGCACCTTTAGCCAGAGGGAAAAAGGTGCTAAAGCCTATCAGCCTGTCTTTGTATCTTTCAACTACCTCTAAGATGTAGTCATTGCTTCTCTTGAAGTGATCCTCGTTGTGCCATGGAAAGCCGAATACAACCGATTTATCTACCCCCTCATTATCCATATTTCTGATAAGCCCCTCCTCCCCGGCAAGTTTTGATCCGGGAACACTATAGAGGAGCTTGAAGGCCGGTTCATGGTGAAAGAATTCCTCCCTTCTATCCCTGACCTCAGGTGGAAAGATGTGGGTGTGGAAGTCTATAATCATCTCGTTGCTCGTTCCTGGTTGCTGGTTGCTCGTTGCTGGTTGCTCGTTTAGATAACTAATCAACAATCAAAGAGTAACGAGTTCATCATTTCCATTGGGTTTCAACATATTGGATAAATGTGCTAATTTTCCTGCCCAGTTTGTCATTTTCTTCTTTCAGTTCCTCATAGACATGGCCATTGATATATCCAGAATCATGCATAAATTCCAGATGAACTTGAGTTTCGTCGCATGATGATTGAGCGTAGACTAAGAACTTGACAAATTCATTCTTATACTTTCTTCTTCCATATCCATTTTACCCTGTTAAATAATCTTTCGAATCAACGATTTGAATTTCATATGTCCATCAATTTCGAAAACATGCGGTCATTATTTAGCAGCTATTTAACAGGGCAAGCAATGCAGGAACAAACCCCTTTTGAGGATTTCCTTATTTGACTACCTTCCTCATAAAGCTCATATTTAGGCAGATTCAATGACATATGATGTATCTTCATAGCCAACTCATATGACAATTGATAAATCTCCAGATCTCGATAACTCTTCGCTTTCACTATTGCCTCCCAATTACCCTGATTAGAATAGGTGTTTATTGAAACGAGCAACGTGCAACTAGTAACAAGTAACGAGGCATTACATCATCTGATATGGATCAACATCAATTATTAATCTTACCCCGCTTGAACTCAGGGTTTTGGCAGAGCCCTTTTCTACCTCCTTCAGTAACAGGTTGAGGACCCTTGAGGAGTGGGATTTGATAAGGATCTGTTGCCGGTATTTCCCTTTTAGCTTTGCCATTGGGGCCTCAACTGGACCAAGAACCTCTATATCCTTTTTACCTTTTTTCACCTCTCCTACCATGTGGCCAATTCTCATACCCATACGCTGCGCTATTCTCTCTGTCTTGGTCTTGCTGTTTCCGAGGAAGCGCAAAATGGCCAATGAGGAAAATGGAGGATAGTTGAGCTGCCGCCTGAGACCTGTTTCCCGTGAAAAAAACCTTTGATAGTCATGATCTCTTGCGGCAGTGATTGCATAGTGGGATGGATTGAATGTCTGGATGATTACCCTCCCGGGCGATTCTCCTCTTCCGGTCCTCCCTGCTACCTGGGAGAGCAGGTGAAAGGTAATCTCTCCTGCGCGGAAATCTGGGCAACTGAGGGACAGGTCAGCAGAGATCACTCCAACAAGGGTTACATTGGGGAAGTCGTGGCCCTTGGTAACCATCTGTGTCCCGACGAGGATATCTGTTTCGTGCTGCGAGAATCGCCTCAAGACCTGTTGCACTTTACCCTTATATCTCATGGTATCCCTGTCCATTCTCTCCACCCGCGCCTCTGGAAATACCTGCCTTAATGTCCCCTCCACCCTTTCTGTGCCAAATCCATATGGTTTTAGGTTCTCCCTGTTGCACAATGGGCATCTATCCGGGGGATGAATTCTAAACCCACAGTAATGGCAGAGCAGATTGTTTCCATATTTATGGTATGTCAGGCTCACCTCGCAGTTCGGGCACCTGAGAGCCTCCCCGCAAAACCTGCACAGATAGAGGGCACTGAATCCCCTCCTGTTCAAAAATAGGATAATCTGTTTTCCGCTGGCCAGGTTTTCTCCGATAGCCTCCCTTAATGGGGGACTAATTATGCTATCATCCCGCGCAACGGGACTGCCCTGAAAACGTGTCATATCTATAATTGTTATATCCGGAAGTTCCCTCTTCAGGATCCTTTCTGGCATGGCAAGAAGGCCATATCTCCCACTCACGGCGTTCCGGTAAGACTGTATCGAAGGGGTTCCAGAACCAAGCACGACAAGGGCATTGGCTAGTTTGCCCCTAACGATGGCGGCATCCCTGGCCTGGTAGCGGAATTTTTCCTCCTGCTTATAGGAAAGGTCATGCTCCTCATCAACAATAATGAGACCAGGCCTGGAGAGGGGGGCAAAGAGGGCAGATCTGGCACCTATGACTACATCGACCTCTCCCTTTACTATCTTCATCCACTGATCGTATCTTTCTCCCAGTGACAGACTGCTGTGAAGGATAGCCACCCTCCCTCTGAGGCGGGCCGTGAGGAGGGATGCCAGCGAAACAGTCAGTGCGATCTCCGGTACCATTATTATGGATTGCCGTCCAAGCTCCTTAGCAACCCTTACAGCATGGTAGTAGACCTCTGTTTTCCCACTCCCCGTTACTCCGTGCAAGAGATAGGTAAAAAAGATATCCTCCCTGAGCCTCACTGTTATCTTCTCTAGGAGCTCTTTCTGCTTTGAATTGAGAGATGGTGGGCAGGGGGAAACAAGGAGGGTTTCACCTGCTATGTCCCTCACAACCGGCCTGAGAGATTTTTTTAGGAGGCCCTTCTTAACCCATTTATCTACGAGGTAGGCCCCATTGCTAAAGGCCTCCGTTACCTCATGTAAGGGGACCTCTTTCCTTTTGATAATCATCCCTAGGAATTCAGGTTCATTTTTTGGCGCCCTTCTATGGTCAAGAAATGACCTGTCGATAGTGGCACCTTTATCTACTGTGATAAACACCCTCTTTAAGAGTCCAACCCTGTCCAGCCATCCCCTGGAGGGCATCTCGGTGCCATCCGGAACATTCACATTTAAACCTGTTGGAAGGGCTCCTTTAATTATGAGGCCGATTGGATAGTGGTAATAGTTGGCCAGCCATTCAAAGAATTCGACCATATTTGGCGGGAAAAGGGGGTAGGGATCACCGATATTGATTATGTCCTTTAGGCCTTTTCTGTCTTGAGGTGGGATAATTCTGAGGATATAGCCGGTCACCTTCCGCCCTGAGAAGGGAACAAGGACCCTTTTGCCCACCTCTGCCTCCTTTATGAAATCACCCGTTACCGTATAGGTGAATGTGGCGCTGACCGGAAGCGCCACGGCGACCTGGACATATGTCTTTTCTGAGGATTCATCCATGTTTAGTTTATATCTGTTATTAGTTATTCGGTTGCGCTGCTCGTTTCGTCTACCGTCACTCGGTTGTATTGTTCCTTGCGCTGACTAAATTTGCTCCAGGCAAGCGATAAGTTATACAATTGGCGGCTGGCTTTATCATAGGCATCGATCAGTTCGTTACACACGTTAATATCAACATAGCTGGGGTAAATGTCCCGGGCTTCACATAAAGAAACTATGGTCTCATTTGATTCTGCCATTGCGTCGTCGAGGTATTTCTGGAACCCTCTCTTCTGGTGCCTTTTAGAATGCCCTTCAGCTATCAATCTCGGAATCGCTTTGACTGAGCGACGGAGTTGACCTTCAAGATCATGTTCCTCTTCCTTTGGGAGCTTTGGCAAAATGTGTTTGAATACTTCAAGCATTGCTCCATAGGTGTTTTGATAAACATCCAGATCCTGAAAACTCTTTATTGGCTTCTTGACTTTATCCATAACCGCTCTACGAATACCGAAACGAGTTGCGCGACCGCAACCGTTTGACCCAACCGAAATCTAACCTGGTGGGCAGGGATGTCGGATTTTTACTTACTGCTTGTCTGATTTAAGCCCTCTCTTACCAAATTGGGTTCGGATTAGGGGTATGTCAAATAGAGACAAATCAATAGATGGGTTTGCTGTGATGTCCTTTGCGTTATATTCCTCTGTAATGACCCCATCAGTTGAATAGACGATCTTGTAGGGATACCAGATCCGCCCCTTGAGCTCCCGGTAATCGGAAAAACGGAAAAGGACATTGCCATATTGGAGAAGGAGGGGCAAGAATAGGTCCTTATCAACAAGAAGCTTGGGGCTCCCCTCTTCTTTGTCCCCAATCAGGTATGCTATTCTATCCTCAAACCTTGTGAGGGATGCCTTATCGAGGTTTATCCCCACTGCCTTAAGTCTCTTCAATAATCCTTCTGGATCTTGGGCTAGCATAAGGAAACGATACAGGGGATCCTGACTCTCCCCCTCAGAGGCAATCTCCCTATCAACAACTCTCAAGGTTTCGGTGTGCTTATGGATGATGAGACGTTTACTGGGTTGACCCGCGATCTCTGACCTGTAGAGAGCTGGAGACCTCAAATAGAGGATCTCTCCAAATACCTTTTCCTCTTGTTGATCTGGGTCCTTGACTTTAGTAAGTTGGACTATCTTTAATGTTTTTATGGTGGCGAATTTATTGGCCATAAATTCTATAATCTGAGTCGGGGGAAGTATATAGGGGTACCCAATTGATGATAGAACAGGTAAAGTAGTTAAAGATAACACAATCAAGAAGTATGATATTTTTGCCATACCTCCTCCATCTCCACGACCAGCTCATGAAACCTCTTCTTGTCTTCTCTATCCAATCGAAAGGCAGGGGGAGATTTGATTCTGAGGGGATCTACAAACCTACCCCTCTCACTTACGCTAAAGTCAAGGTGGGGTCCCGTTGACAGTCCGGATGAACCAACGTAGCCGATCACATCACCTTGCCTCACCCTTGAACCTTTCTTGAGACCCTTTGCAAACTTGCTGAAATGCCCGTAGCCAGTTTCGTATCTATGGTTGTGCCGTATCCTTATGTAGCGTCCATATCCACTCTTCCATCCAATAAAAGATATCCGGCCGTTTGCTACAGACTCCACCGGTGTTCCGGTGGGCGCAGCATAATCAATGCCATGGTGGGGCCTGTAGATCTTCAAAATCGGATGGAACCTCCTTGAAGAGAAGTAGGAGCTGATCCTGCTATATCTCAGGGGTGATTTCAGAAAGGCCTTTCTCAGACTTCTCCCCTTCCTGTCATAATACCCTGTTCTACCTTTAGAATCAGTAAAATAAAAGGATTCGTGAACCCTCTTCTGATTGACAAACCTGATCGCAAGCACCTTTCCATGGCCTATGCATTGCCCCTGCCTGTAGTACCTATTAAGAACTACCTGAAAAGCATCTCCCGGCCTGATATCAACCAAAAAGTCTATGTCCCACGCAAGGATATCTGCGATCTCCATAATAACCTCAGAGGGGATACCCCTGTCAATAGCGGATTGATAAAAGGAGTTAGAAACCCCTCCACTAATTGGGGTTGGAATGGTTATCTTCAAGGGAGAAGTAAGGCTCGGGAGGAAGTCATCACCATTCCTGATAATATGGAGGGTCTTCTCCGGTGATAGATGCAGGGAAATTTTTTCTACTTTCCCGCTCTTTTTATTGAGCCAGATATCCACTATCTGGCCTGGTCTGGTCCTGGACATATTGAAGAACGGCTTAATTGCCTCATCTATTCGTATGATATGCAGAGCTGAGAGGCCGTATCCAGCCAAAATCTCGTAAAATGTTTTACCCTTTACAAAGCGTTCTCTTATCCTTTTATGGTTAAAAGACCAGTTCTGCCTTGACTCAAAATAATCACTATAGCTGACCAAGGAAGGAGCAATTAATTCCTCTGTGGCTGCTATATCATTGCCTGATCGGAAAAGAATGAGGAAGAATACAACAATCATTGCAATGGTAATAGAGAGGAGAAAGATTCTATCCCATCTGAGGGAAGGTAAAGTACAAGATGGTTTCTTTTTAATTCTGCATAATAATTTGATAAAAATAGTTGACATATTAATTTCTTTATGTCATTAAATATAAAAATTATAGTATAAATATGCTTAATTGTAAACAACTTTATCTTCAGAAAGGATAGCTGATGGCTGATTATTTGTTTTGCACGAGGAAGAAGAATAATCCGCGGATAAATGTTCTAATATGCAAGGAAAAATGTCCTCTTAAGGACGGGTGTCCAGAGTTTCTGGCCTATCAAGAGAGATCCGGCAATCAATCCTCAATCCTAGATTCGAGATTGATCGTATCGCCTCTCTTGAATCCCATGGCATCAGAGAATTGAATCCCGCCGGTTCAGAAGGGCACTAGATGCCTTCATAACCCAAAACCTTAAAATTTATGCGCCTGGGGCGGATTAATGTCAAGTTTTTGCTGGTTCATTTGGGTAACGGTTAGGGCTTGCGGCGAGCTCAGCCGAGCGGTAACGAAGCCCGTATCGGTAACGGTTAAGGTAACGTAGAAATAAAAAGACGAATGACGTTACCCTGGCCCAGACCTGGCCTGCAAAGCATAAATATATGGACCTTTCTTTTGAAATATTACAAGGAACACA
>Ga0209636_10002948_pt1 | contig 17387 bp, 18 predicted proteins | sample DeeMarSWOR152_54_FD_187464 | JGI IMG/M metagenome (GOLD analysis project Ga0209636, IMG submission 187464) | Marine sediment microbial communities from White Oak River estuary, North Carolina - WOR-1-52-54 (SPAdes) (version 2) | ecosystem: Environmental > Aquatic > Marine > Intertidal zone >...
ACACTTTAAATGGTAAATTAAGATTAAATAGCAGTTTATTCTGATGTCACATGTGAGCAAATGGTTTCCTAGGATTTTCGAAGTCCTTGTTGTGGTTGAAAACACCGCAAAACAACAAAAACTGAGTTATATGGTTACTCTTCTTTCGGCTTGGTCAACTCCACTCTACGCTTTCCCTTCATCAAGGTTGAAACATGAATCCTTCCCTGGATTTCTAACCTTAGCAACTCCTTATTTAAGTCCCTAAATCCAAGATCCCCAAAGCTTTCTACCAAGAAATCGTGAAGTTCGGAATCGGTTAAAGAACCGCCTTTTTTCTCCAAGCCCTCTAAAATCGCCAAATGAAGGGGATATGGTCTCCAAGTTTTAGTAGCCATTAATAACACCACAACATCTTGCTAAGCCACGGGAGTTGCTGGTTTCTTCATAGATCGAACTTGTCTCATAAAACTTTTGTACCAAGATTCCATGTCAGGTCGAATGGTTGGTCCGATCTTTTCCATGGCATTCTGAAAATCGCTTGTCCTCACTTCCTTGGCGTTCATATCCCCTCGCAAGGCATTCAAGGCAGCTTCACGACAAAGGGCCTGAATGTCAGCCCCTGAGTACCCTTTAGAAATTTTTGCTAAATTAACTACATCAACATCGTTAGTCAAAGGCATGTCCTTCGTGTAGATTTTGAAAATCTCCAACCTAGATTTTTCATCTGGTTCTGGAACATAAATTAAGCGGTCAAATCTGCCAGGTCGTAGAACAGCTGGATCAACAATGTCTGGTCTGTTCGTTGCAGCGAGGACAACAACATCTTGTAAAGTGACGATTCCATCCATGTCTGTCAATAACTGACTGATAACTCGTTCGGTAACACCACTGTCAGCGAACCCCATGCCACGTCTGGGAACTAAAGAATCAAATTCATCAAAGAAAATGACAGAGGGAGCCGCCATTCTTCCTTTCCTAAAGACTTCTCTAATGGCTTTCTCTGATTCTCCAACCCATTTAGAAAAGACTTCAGGTCCTTTGATCGTGATGTAATTTGCTTCGCTCTCTGTGGCTACAGCTCTAGCTAACAGAGTCTTCCCGCATCCAGGTGGACCAAAAAGTAAAATTCCTTTAGGAGGACGTATTCCCATCCTACTGAAGACGTCAGGATTTTTTAACGGCCATTCCACAGCTTCCTTAAGATTTTGTTTCACCTCTTCCAGACCGCCTATTTCATCCCAATGAACAACGGGCACCTCTACGTAAACCTCTCTCATGGCAGTTGGCGTAATTTCTTTGTAAGCGTTCATGAAATCTTCCATTCGAACTTCCATCTTCTCTAGAACGCTTGGCGGAATCCTTTGTTCTTCCAAGTTTATTTCTGGAAGGTATCGGCGTAAAGATTTCATGGCAGTCTCACGGGTTAAGGCGGCTAAATCAGCTCCTGTGTAGCCATGTGTCATCTCATACAATTTTTTCAAATCAACATCTTTGGCTAATGGCATTCCCCTCGTATGGATTTGCAAGATTTCATACCGACCCTGCTTATCTGGCACTCCAATCTCCACTTCACGATCGAATCTCCCAGGTCTGCGGAGAGCAGGATCAAGAGCTCCTGGTCGGTTTGTGGCACCTATAACGATGACGTTTCCTCTACCCGTTAATCCGTCCATCAGAGCAAGAAGCTGGGCGACTACTCTTCTTTCTACTTCACCGGTAACCTCTTCGCGCTTTGGTGCAATGGCATCAAGTTCATCAATGAATATAATGCTAGGTGCATTTTGCTGCGCCTGCTGAAACATCTCCCTTAGTCGTGCTTCGGATTCACCGTAGAATTTACTCATGATTTCGGGACCGTTTATGGAGAGGAAGTTAGCTTCTGATTCGTTTGCTACCGCCCTTGCGAGTAGAGTTTTTCCACATCCAGGTGGACCGTGCAGTAATACTCCCTTTGGTGGATCTATTCCAAGTCTCTGAAAGAGTTCTGGGTGTCGCATTGGTAGTTCTACCATCTCTCTTACTCTTTGAAGCTCCTCGTGAAGCCCTCCTATGTCTTCATAAGTGGTGCGTGGCATTCCTTTTGCTTCTGGGGCTGGTTCAGCTAGAATCTGTAGCTTTGTGTCGTAGGTTATTCTTACGATTCCGTGGGGACGTATCTTGGTTACTGTGAAGGGTATGGCGTGACCTAACATCATGACTAGAGTTGTGTCGCCTTCTACGAGAGTTCGTTCCATTAGTCTGTTTCTGACAAAATTGGTGAAGTCTTCGTCTACATTTAACCTCATGTCAACTGGAGCTAAGACCACACTTGTTGCGTTTGCCACCTTTCCTGGACGAATGACCACATATTCATTTATTGCCACCCCAGCGTTTTTTCGAGTAAAACCATCGATTCTTATGATCCCCTTATCTTGGTCTTCTGAGTAGGCTGGCCATGCAATGGCTGCAGTGTTTCTTTTTCCTACAATCTCGACTACGTCACCTGCCGATATACCAAGTTCTTGCATTGCTTTTTGATCTATTCTTGCAATTCCTCTACCCACATCACGTTGTCTCGCGTCTCCAACTCGTAACTGTGCCTCACTCAAGTTTCTGTTTCTCCTAGCTAGAATTTCTACATGTCGAAAGAATGGCTTCCTATATAAACTTTAAAGATTAGGTGTCTGGGTTCTTGAGACCATTATTGTTTGGATTTGGCTGATTTCAGGGATTTTTTGTAAGACTTTTTCTAGTTGGTCTAAGGCGCCTTCTTGGTTTTCTGGGATGAGTATCTGAGCTATTAACGCGTTCAAGCCATACGCTACTGGTTCTTCTGCAGTTTTGTGAATTTTGGCGTAATTTGGCAGTTGTTTTTCGATTTTCTGTTTCAGTTTGTTTAGGTCCATTATGTTGGTTGGGTAAATTTTGAAAGATATAAGGACTTGCGCCATTTTTTCCTGCCTCCTACATGTAAGGTTTCATGAATCTATAGTTCTCAGCCATTGTGAAGATGCCTCATCATTTTCCTTTCAGTTAGGCGTCATCAGTTTTGATTTGCCATATAGAAGTTATTTAGATTAATAACCTTTTGTGCGTGTTTTCCTTAGAGTATCAGGCATATTGTGAGGTATATATGCTAGATTTTCATTTATGATTTAAACTCTAAGGACTAAAAGGGATGGTTGATGCATCGTTCAGAGGTATACTCAGCCAGCGTTGTAGTTTTGTCAATCACCTCCTTAGTCGAGAATATTGCTGGCACTATACCTGCGTCCTACTTCCCTTATTACGCAATCTCTCTTGGGGCTGATGAATGGTTTATAGGAGTCTTCATGGCTGCCTTCATGGTTACAAGCGCATTTCTCTCTTCTCCGCTTGGGAGTCTCTCTGATCGAGTTGGGAGGAAAAAACTGATTCAAGCAGGATTACTGGTAGATGTCTTCCTAGGCACATTAACGGGTTTAGTTCCCAATTGGCAGATACTTATAATTCTCAGAGCTCTAAACGGAGTGGCTACAGCAGCAGTTCGCCCTGCAGCAGAATCTTCCTTGGTTGATCAAGTTCCAAAAGAGCGAAGAGGCGAAGCCCTAGGATTCTTCTTAACCTTAACCATGGTGGGATGGTTCATAGGACCCATCTTCGGTGGGACTATTCAATTTCTTTCAGAGACCGTTCTGGGGCTAACTTTGGAAAATAGTTACAGAATCCCATATTTCATAGACTCTCTATTATCTGTAGTCGCCATAGGATTAGTGGCGTGGAAGGTCAAAGAGACAAGAGGAGAAAGAGCCGACATAAAAAGAATAGAAAGCTCAGAAAAAAACGACGTTAAGCTTACTGGATGGGTTCTGCGTTCCACAAGGGTCTTGTACGTTACAAACTTAACCAACGGCTTCGCAGTAGGTTTCATCGCCCCAGTCGCCGTCCTCTTCCTAGGCGGAATCTTCGGGGCCACCAGTTTCCAAATTGGAGCAATCCTATCCATGTCTGGATTCGTAGGTATACTATGCAACTTCTTCGCTGGAAAATTAGCCGACAAATGGGGAAGGAAGCCAATAATAGCCATTGGAAGCCTATCATCTCGACTCGGATCAATAGTGTTCCCATTCACCTTAGACCTTTGGCAAGCAACAGGAGTCATGGCGTTCAGATCACTAGGAATAAACGTAAGCATGCCTGCGGGAAGAGCGTTACAAGCTGACCTCGTTCCCGCGAAGATAAGGGGAAAACTATTCGGAAGGTTCACGGCGTTTTTCGACGTAGGCATGATTGCAGGAGTACTTCTAGGACCATGGCTCTTCTATGTCTTCAAACTTCAAGAATTCTATATAGAGCCACTTAACCTAACGATGAGAGGAGCAGGAACACCATTCTTCCTAAGCGGGATAATGGGACTCATAGCCCTAACAATCCTACTTATCTTCGTAACAGAACCACCAAGAAGAACCAAAACGACAGATATAACATCTCAATAAAAAGGAAGCAAAAAGAGAGGTACCCTAAATATCTCCTATGGTCCAGTGAATCCACATTTGGGACATTTATAAGGGCGTCCGAATTTTCGGCATTTTGGGCATCTCCATATTATAATTTCTCCGCAGTTTGGGCAAGGAAATTTTGTTGCTTCCGTTTCTGGGGGAATTGTTTTGTGACATGATGTGCATGTAGGGGTGGTGATTGAAGTCGTTGTTTCAGTCATATTTTGTCCCTTTTTTGGATTGTTATAGGTTGCAGTGGTTGCTTATATTTGCTGTGTTGTTAGGTTTATCGTCTGTGGGTTCAGGTTGAGATATCAAAGGATACTACATTTGAGTACAAGCCTTCTACGTTACCTTCCAACTAATTCAAAAATGTTAATATTCACGCCATTATCAAACCTTTATTGGGCCGGTAGTTCAGTTTGGCATGAATAAACTCATAAACACAATGGGATTAGTGCAAACGCCGCCTTCGCATAATGTTCGGAAAAGGCGGAAGCCGCGGGTTCAAATCCCGCCCGGTCCACCATTTCTTTTCACAAAATAGCACTATTACCTTGGTTCTTGCTTTTTTTCAGTTTTTTCACTAGGTTTTGCGTATTTTCATAATTTTTGGTTTGTTGAATGTCTTCTCAGGCTTCGGCGTGTAACCACATGTTGCAGAAAGCACAGATAAGAATGAGAAGATTAAAGCCATAAAGATAGGTAGTTATATACGGATTATTTTGTTATGAAGGAATCTTAGTCTGGTTCTGGACAGTTAGAAAGCCCACTAAATGAATCTTACTTTTACATTTATTACATTGAAGTATTAATCCCTGCAAGACGTCATTTTTGGTTTTTGTTTCTATGATAGTGTAGACTGTTTCGGTTTCATCGTCCGGAGATATGATAACACCACAGTTTGGGCATGGAAAATCTCCGGCTCCTTCGATTTTGGTTATGTCAATCTTGAAGATTGATCTCTGTTTCATTTGGCTTTCCTCTTTTTGAAGTGTAAGATTCTCTTGAATATTTGGAATAAATAACGTTTATGAATAACTACTCTATTTCATTGCTTTTTACTTGTGTTAAACATTATTTGTTTGTGTTGAAAAAAGTCTTAAGTCAGAGACTAAGATTACTTGAAGGGTTTATTGGCACAGTTGTAAGAAAGGGAAGGTTATGGAAAAAGAGGATATAATGAAGAAAGTGAAAACCGACAAAATCGAGTTCATTGACTTGATGTTCTCTGATTTGTCTGGACGCCTAAAGAGTGTGACTACTTCGCCGAGAGAACTGGAAGATTGCTTGGACAATGGGAAATGGTTTGACGGTTCTTCGATAGAGGGTTTCACAAGGATACATGAAAGTGACATGCTGTTAATTCCAGATCTCTCAACGTATCTTTTTCTCCCATGGCCACGCAGTGAAAAAAATGTTGCAAGAATGATCTGTGAGGTTCATGAACCAGGTAAAACTCCCTTTGCTGGTGACCCCCGTTACGTCCTCCAGAGGGTTCAGGAGAGAGCGAGAGAAAAGGGGTACTGCTACTATGTTGGACCGGAAATCGAGTTCTTTTTATTTAGGTCAAAGGAAAGCAGAACTTATCATGATACTGCGGGGTACTTTGATTTCTCTCCTCGAGATTTAGCGACTGACATACGAGCTATTATGATGTCCACCTTAGAAAGCCTCGGGATAAATGTTGAGATGACTCATCATGAGTGCGCACCCAGCCAACATGAAATTGACATAGAATACTCGGATGCGTTAAGGAGTGCTGACAAGGTTATGACACTTAAGCAAGCCATTAAAACGGTTGCTAACAACAGTGGTTTATACGCAACTTTCATGCCAAAGCCTGTTTCAGGCGTTAACGGAAGTGGAATGCACACCCATCAGTCGCTTTTCAGTGAGGATGGCAAGAATCTTTTTTATGATGGAGGGGATAAGTACAAACTCTCTTCTATAGCCTATTATTTTATGGGTGGTCAACTCAAGTATATTAGAGAAATGGTAGCTGTTTTGTGTCCTACTGTTAACAGTTATAAACGGTTGGTGCGTGGGTATGAGGCGCCAGTTTACATTTGTTGGGGTCAAAGGAATCGGTCTGCGTTGATTAGGGTTCCAAGATATAGTGTGGGTCGGGAGAAGTCTACTAGGCTTGAGTTGAGATGTCCTGATCCGAGTTGTAACCCTTACTTAACCTTTGCAGTTATGTTGGCGGCAGGTCTTAAGGGAATTGAGGAAAAGATTGAACCTCCAGCTCCGGTTGAAGAGGACGTATATGGATTTGACGATAGTAAACTTGCGAAGTTTTACATAAAGACTCTGCCTGCTGATTTGGGAGAAGCTATAGATGAGTTTAGGAAGAGTAGGTTGATGAAGGAGACTTTGGGAGAGCATGTGTTCAACAAGTATCTTGAGGCGAAAACGACTGAATGGAACGAGTTTCAAAGAAGTGTCACGAACTGGGAACTTAACAAATACAAGGACTTATAACGTTAGCTAAATTCACGGTTTATTCTAGTCTTGTTTTTAAGCTAAATGTTGCCTTTTGAGAGCGTTTCAGAGGAAACTAGTTGTGAGGGCCTAGGAGCAAATGCCATGCATATTGGTAAATCGTAAGATTTAAGACGCCTTCTAGAATAAAACTACTGAAGAATACTATGAGTCTCGGAAAATTCATTCTTGTACTGCTTTATCTTTCGGTAATTCTCGGGGTTACGTTATTCGTCACTCTTAGTGTCGACATCTATATTTCCGTCCAGTCTATTTATGCGGGGTCTATTTCTTTGACTTCGATGATTGGTCTGTATGCAATTAGTTTGTTGACCATGTATTTTGGTGTCTCATTGTTCACTTTCTTTGACAGAGCCTACTCTTCTAAGGTTGTTAGAAAGAACATCTTTCATTCTATGCTTTATACTGTTGGGATAATCTTCATTTTGTCTTCGTCAGCGTATATGCAACTTTCATTCGTTAACTATGCGCGCGCAGTCATCGCATTACCTCTCGAAGATAATCTAAGCATGGTTTGGCAGATGATGATTACACGTATGTTCTTGTTTGCACTTGGAAGCCCCTTCATTACCTATTTCACGTGCATAATTCCTACAAGACGCCTAAAAATAATCCTAGCGCGTGCAACATAAACAGCTAGTTTTATCTATTCTTCGTTAGACTTAAGGTTGGCATGTATGCTTACATGGTGCAGGGAGCATTGGAAAATGTCGTTTAAGAGAAGATTGCTCATGGTCCCAGGTCCTAGTGAGCCTTATCCAGAGGTCCTAGAGAAGCTTCAGAATCGAGTTCTTCCACACTATGGACCTGACTGGGACAAAGCGTTCAGCAGAGTATGCGAAGATCTGAAGAAGATTTTCCAAACGAAGGGAGAAATCATCTTGTATCCAGGCTCGGGTGAGGTGGCAACTCATATGGCAGTCGCGAACATAGTTAAGCCTGGAGATAAGGTGATAACCCTTACGAACGGATTCTTCGGAGAATACATCAATATGGCTGTGGAGGCTTTCCGTGGAAAACCCATCATCGTTAGAGAGAGTTTCGGAAAGGCTATAGATCCAAAAAAGGTGAGAAATGTTGCTGTCAAGGAGAAGGATGCAAAAGCTATCTTCTTGGTACACATCGAGACCTCATCTGGGGTGGAAAACCCAATTAGGGAAATCTGTGAAATCGCCGAGGAGACAGGTAAAACCTGCGTAGTCGATGCCATAGCTTCACTGGGAGGAGCTGAGTTAAGGATGGATGACTGGAACATAGATGTCTGCATGGGCTACGCGAGTAAAGCTCTCGGCTCTATACATGTCCTCTCTCCGATAGCTGTAAGCAAGGAAATCTGGGAGAGTATTAAGGATAAGCCTCAATACATGACCCCTTACTTCATAGACTTCTCAGCCTGGAAGTACATGAGGTGGGGTGGAACTCACCCAGTCACCATGCCCACGACGAACATCTTAGCATTAGGTGAGGCTGTGAAGATAGCGTTTAGGGAGGGCTTGCAGAATCGATTCAGAAGACACTACGTTGCTGGAAAGGCTGTGCGGGAGGGAGTCAGGGCTATGGGCTTAAGCGTCCTACCGGAAGAAGAAGATGCAGCTGGAACGGTCACAGCCGTGAAGGTTCCCATGGACAAGGAGGACAAGATAAGGAGGCTGATGATGGAGAAGTTTAACATAATGATAAGTGGGAGCCTAGGAGGCTTGGTGAAGAGTAAAGAAACCTATGGTAAAGGGGAGCTGATTAGGATTGGTCACATGGGCTTGGTAGCCTCACCAGAATACATAATCCCAACCTTGGCAGCTCTAGAACAAGTCTTACTAGAAATAGGCTTCGACGTGAAGACCTCAGGAGTAGAAGCTGCACTGGAAGTGTTCAAGCAACAACCGAGAGAGTGGATAAACGGACTCATGGCAAGACTCATGACAAGATAAAGCTAGATGCTACTAAGATATTATAAGCTCCTAGAGATAACAAAAACAGACTATTAGAGAAATAGAGCTCACAGAACAATTCTGAATTTGCACTGTTTATCTCCTTTCATGATTGATTCTTCCATAATGACTTCGACTGAGCGTCCTAAGGCCCCCTCGAACAATGCCTTCGCCCATCCTCTAGAGCAGTTGCAGTACGTTGCTGACAACTTTCTTGGAGGAATCTTATTGACAAATGAACAGTAACATTTTGGGTAGATGATATAGACACTGTCTCCTTCCCTGTGAAGATGCTTGTAAACTTGCCCAAACTTATCCAAGAATTCGTCAATATTCTCCGACTTCTGATAAATATTTCTGGCTTTTTGGATGAAACTCTGAGATTGGCATTGTCGCCCACACGGCTCTAACACTTTAACTCGTGTTTCCTTATCAATATACTCATCTAACCCCGATATCAAACAGGTAATCCATCTCTCCATACGTTTACTCATCCAACTCACCTTCAAACATTACAAAATAGCAACAGTGCCAGCAGCTTCATATTTAGTTTATGCATATAAGACATAAAGTATATTTAATAAGACAATAGCGAAATTAAGGATCGGTTGGACTGATTAAAATGACTAAAGATGAGATGATTTGGGATCTCTCACAAATGGTTGAGAACACTGACCCCCCTTCAATTCAAAAGAGACTGGAGTCTATGGTGGCTGAAGGAGAAAAAATTCGGGATAAGTATCACGGCAAGATTGGGAGACTTAATGCGAAAGGGCTCATGGAACTTTTGGAAATTAAAGATGCTAATACCCTCAAATTTGAGGGAGTTGTCAAGTACTGCCGTCTAATGTACTCAGCTGATTCAACTGATGATGTTGCTAAACAGCTTAATGATGCTGCACGCAGAGCGTATATGAAAGTTGGTCAAGCGTTAGCTTTTATAGATATCGAGTTGGGTAAGCTTCTTGCTCAAAACCCGTCGTTGGTCACTGAATCGGTGCTGGCAGAGTATAAACATTATCTTGAAAGGGTATTGAGAAGAGTGCCACATATGCTCTCAGAGACCGAGGAACGCTTGATAATTATGAAAGACAAGAACGGAATTAGCGCATGGGAGATGCTCCAGAATGATTGGCTCTCCACTAGAACCTTTGACATAGAAATTGAAGGCAAGACAAAGACGCTTCCCTACGGCGAGATAATCGGTCTCTATCAGAGTCCAAATCGTGATCTACGGAAACAAGCTAATCAAATAGTCTATGAGAATCTTGGGAAGGATGAGATTGTCTGGGCAAGCGCTATTCGCTCGGTGTGTGAAGACCATCTGCAAATGTGCAAACTGAGGAAGTATCCAACTCCAATGACTCAGAGCTTGATCGCCAATGATGTTGACCAACAGACTATTGACAGTCTAATGAAGACTATTAAGAAGAATGTGGGCCTATATCGAAGGTATCTCAGGTTAAAGGCTAAGCTTATGGGATTGGACAAGTTAGCCAACTACGATGTGGTTGCTCCTCTGCCTAATGCTCCCGAAATGGAGTATCCCTGGAGAGAATCTCGGAAGGAAATAGTGAATGCCTACAGTGGATTTAATGAGGAGATAGGAGGTTGGGTTGATGAGATGTTTGAGAGACGACACATTGACGGCGAGGTACGGAAAGGAAAAAGTTCAGGAGCTTTTTGTTCTTCGTGGCTGGCTGGAAAGAGCGCTTACATCTTACAGAGCTTTAACAAGAAGATGGGTGACGTCTACACTCAAGCGCACGAGCTGGGTCATGCTGTTCATGCGTATCTTGGTTCGAGGACGCAGAAGCCGAGCAACTATGAGATAGGTAGTTGCATCGCAGAAACTGGAAGCATATTCGGTGAACTACTCTTGACCGAACAATTGCTTTCAAAAGCCAAGACAAAGGAAGAAAAACAGGCGATCCTTGCCAATGTACTGGACGAGTTCGGCATGGCGGCTTTCCAGGTCTCTGCGCGGGTTTTCTTTGAACAAAGTATGTATGACACCATAGGGCGAGGCGGATTCTTGGATGGAGAGACTGTTGCTAAATTGTGGGTTGCAGCGCGAGATAAGATATATGGTGATTCTGTTGATTGGTTGGGTGTGATGAAGTGGGAGTGGACGATGAAGGTGCATTATTATCTGGCAAACTATCGCTTCTACAACTATCCCTATGTGTATGCTCAGTTGTTTGTGTTCGCTCTGTACAGGCTTTATAAAGAACAGGGTAAAAGCTTTGTTTCTAAGCTGAAGAGGCTTTTGGCTGCGGGTTCAAGTAAGTCTCCCCGTGAGCTTGCTGCTGAATTAGGCTTTGACATCACTGATGAGAGATTTTGGGAGAAAGGCATGAAGCAGGCTGAGGAATTCATTGATATGCTAGAGGAGACTCTCTAGCCACCATAATTCTTTTTTATTTTTTGTTTTATGCTGTTTTATCGTGCTCTTGCTCTTACTCTTGGTTCAAGTAATGTCCATAACCATTCAACAAATTCTCTTAGGTTCTTTGTTTGTATGAGTACGTCGCCAGGTCCTGTGATTTCTGTTACTAGTCCTTCCCCTCCTAGTAGGGTTTCTTTTAGTCCTCCGAATTTTTTGACTTTGTAGTCGCAAGAGTCACTGAAGGCGACAAGGTGAAAGTTATCAACAATCAAAGTCTCACTTGGCTTCAGTGCGTGTTTGTCTATGGCGCCGAAGGTGTTTATGAACAATGTTCCGTCGCCTGTGACTTTTATCATAAATAGCCCTTGTCCGAAAATGCCTTTTGTGAAGCCTTGCCATTGAACGTCTAAGTCTACGTTTTGTGTAGAGGCGATGTATGCGGTTTTTTGTATTATGTAGCCTTTGTCTGGTTTGATTTTCAAGGTTTCGATGTCGCCGACTGGGGCTGAGACGAAGGCGACTTCACCTTTATTTTGTTCTGCTTTGTAGTCGTTTACCCAGAAGGATTGGCGTCCGAGTAGTTTTAGTCCTATGCTTCCTAGGATGCTTTTTTCTCGTCTTCTTGTTTGGACTCCTATGTTTGGGTCCATGTAGGTCATGGCGCCCGATTCTGCAGTTATGGTTTCACCATGCTCTAGCTTTACAACCAGCATTGAATAAGATGGTTTATATTTAATCTCATATTCCATGTTATTTCCTCAATTCTAATTTTTTGTCGAGTCTTTATAAATGCATGCGTTAACGTGCCATTGTTTCTGCTTAAACTTTCTTTACTATGCCAGTCTTTGCATGTTTCATCTGCGTTCTGGAAGCTTAGAGTACTCTCCGTTTGGTGATCGATATACTGCTAATCGTCCAACAGTTTCCCATTTTTCTCCGTCTCTACGGCGGAGTTGCACAACGATGACTTCAGCTTCTGGATCGGTCTTTCCACGCCATATAGTGATGCCTAGGTAATCTTGTTCGTTGAGGCGTGTGTAAAATCGTCCTTTTGGCTTAGAGGTTGAACTCATCTCTATCACTTGTGATTTTTTAAGGAGTTAATGTCTTTAAAGCGTTATTGATGGAAAGAATTCACTAATCTTATATGGTCTTGTTTATTCATAAAACACTAAATGGTGTGAGACTATGAATGTTGATTCTTTGGCAACTCCGTGTCTGCTTTACTGTGGTTCTTGCGTGTATTATATGGTTGGAGAATGTAGAGGTTGTGGTAGTGAAGATAGAAAAGGTTGTAAAATATTTGAGTGCTGTAGAACAAACAAGAAGCTTCATTACTGCAGTGAATGTAGTGGCTTTCCTTGCTCCACACTAAAGAAGTCAGTAGGTGTTCATTCGGGTTGGTTGGAAGACCAAGCGAAGCTTCTTTCTAAGAAGAAGGGTGAGCGAGGGCTCGGGTAGTAATCGTTCAAAAGCGGGATACATGCTTGTTTTCTCTAAAGATTCTACCCAGAGAATTTTACGAGAGAGACCCAGAGGTTGTTGCGAAGGAGTTGTTGGGTAAGAGGTTGGTTAGAAGATTAGATGAGAATTTTTTAGAAGGCATAATAGTTGAGACTGAAGCGTATTATGGGTTAGATGATCCAGCTTCTCGTGCTTATCACGGCGTCAAGAATTATAATAGGCTCATGTGGAGCGAGGCGGGAAGAGCTTTCATTTATAATGTTCACAAATATTGGATGTTTAATATAGTTGCTCACGAGTCGAAGCAGATAGGCGCTGTTTTGATAAGAGCTTTAGAGCCGACGAAAAGAATTGAGGTTATGAAGGGAAACAGGTCAGTTAAAAGAGAGTTTGACTTAACGAATGGTCCTGGAAAACTCACAATAGCCTTAAAGATCGAGAAGAGTTTGAACGGGATTCCAGTCACTTCACCCGCAAGTGAAATCGTCATTACAGATAGCGAGATGGAATTTGAGACAGGGAGTTCCCATAGAATAGGTGTAAACAAGGATTTAGATAGAAAACTGAGATTCTTCATTAAGGGAAACAAATTTGTTTCGAGGTAATCATGCATAAGTTAATTGATTGTTTTAAACAAACATAAAAATGAAAGAGTTATATGAGTTGAGCAAATTCGATTAGATTCTCAGAAGGGGTCATGTGGAATAAATTATGAAAGTTGTCATCCGTACAGATAAGTTGTCCAAGTATTACGGTAGAGGGAACGAGATCAAGGCTGTGGATGAGCTTGATCTAGAGGTTTATGAAGGAGAGACCTTTGGTCTGCTTGGTCCAAACGGGGCAGGTAAGACAACGACTGTTCGCCTGTTAAATTGTATAATAAAACCAACTAGAGGCACAGCCACTGTAAACGGTTATGATATTCTCAAGCAGGACACAGAGGTAAAACGAGTCACAGGGTTGCTTGCCGAGTCTCCAGGCTTATACGAGAAGCTCAGCGCAAACGAATTCCTGGAATTCATGGGGGTTCTCTATGCTGGAATTCATGGGGGTTCTCTATGACGTCCCTAATGATATTCTCCATGAAAGGATAGATGATTTACTGAAGCTATTCAGCCTTTATGATAGGCGTGACTACCTACTTGAAGGCTACAGCCGAGGCATGAAACAAAAGGTCTTAATTGCATCAGCTCTGATCCACGACCCGCCCATACTATTCCTTGACGAGCCAACATCAATGTTAGATCCACGTGCAGCTCTCATGGTTAAGGATTTGATCAAGAAGTTAGCCGATAGTGCGGGGAAGACCATCTTCATTTGCAGCCACATTCTTCCTTTCGTAGAGGAGTTGTGTGACCGTATAGGAATCATCAATCAAGGCAGGCTTATTGCGGTAGGCACAATTGAAGACATAATTGGTCAGACAGGAACGAAGACTTTAGAAGAGGCGTTCATCGCAGTAACTGGCGGCGTAGAAGAGAAGGAACTTTTAGCGTGGAGGGAACAGAAGGATGCGGATTCCTAAGTGGTTTGTAGTTGCGAGAAACGAATATAAAATTCATACCAGTAGGATACGAAGGATAAGACCGTATTTTCCTTATTTGGTTGTTGGACTGTTAGCAGTTTACGTTGTTTTTATTTTGTTGGACTGTTAGCAGTTTACGTTGTTTTTATTGCCCCAAGCTTTGCCAACCTGTTCATTGGTGACTTCCTTGCTCTACTCCTATCCCAAGCTGCCGTAGCCATGATACAGATCATACTTTTTCTTATTTTCATTTACTTCATGCTAATCCCGATAACCCAAACGTTGAGAGAAGTACAGGCCAGCCAGTTAGAGATTTTCCTCGCAGCCCCAATAAAACCTAGTGATGTTTTGCTAGGCGAATTCTTGGGTGAAATACCTTTCTATGCTATCCTTGTGACGGTTATCGCTGGCTTTTTTACAGCTGCTCTGAATCCTTTGGGACTGGATGTAGTGCAGATGACAATAATTATCGCAGTTTTCATCGTCACGTTTCTTTCTGCCTTTTGGATCGGCAACGTCATTGCAGCCGTTTTGCGAACCAAGTTTGGACAATCGTCCCGTGGAAAGGATATTGGAAAGGCTCTTGCATTAATAATTGCTTTGCCACTGGTTGCGTTAATATACGCAATTCAGTTTGGGGGTGTATTGGAGGTTCTCTATAATCCCGAGGCAAGTGGGATGGTGAAGACCATTCTAAGTTTTTTACCTAGTTCTTGGGGAGCAGAAGTTGTTGTCGGCTTCGTCTCAAACCCCGGTAACATCGGCGCTGTCGGTTTTGAGACATTGATTCGATTTGGAGGGCTTCTTGTCTTCTTCGTATTAGTGTTGTGGCTGGGCACGAAAGTGGCGAACCGCGCTTACAGCCTAGAACCCACCACCTTCACAAGTTCGAGGGTTAAGCCGGATGGTGTTTTCTATAAAACGGTCAAATACTTAGGTGGTGGCGGATCGTTTGCTACTCTTCTGGTGTCTGTCTTTAAGGATTATGGACGAAGGCTTGAAAATCTGTCGAAGATTGTCTATATTGTGGGTCTGGTCATTATGATGAACGTATTCATCTTTGGTCCTCAGCTTTCGGAAGAATACGAGTTAGGATTGATTATGCCTCTGGTGATGATTCAATTTATGTTTCCGGTTCTTGCGGTGTTTGTGGCAGGTGAAGTGACGTTGCGAGGGAAGGAAATCCTCTTCATTTATAGGAAAACACCATCTGGTGTGGGAAGATTTGTCAAGGCAAGGTTGTTGCAAGGCTGGTTGGTCGTGGTGCCAATCGCGGCAGCGGTTACAGTTCTCTCAGCAATCCTAAGCCAAGCCACTTTCGTTTCTTTATTGATTAACGCGGGGTTGGGGGTGCTAATTGCCGCAGCGAATGTGGCTTTCGTTCTCGGCCTCTTCTTAGTTATGCCAGCTTTTTCAGAAAAGTCGTTAAGGTTCATGTTAAACATTTTGATAGTCATTTTTGTCTCAATCGGATTGTTCGTAGGCTCTTTGTTCAGCTTGATGGTGATAATGGATGGTGATAATGTCCGAATTGGAGACTGAGATGCGCCTTTTGTACGTCCTGTTATTGCAAAACGTGCTAGGTTGGATGGTGGGGGCTGTATTACTCTTACTTGGAGCAAGAAATCTGAAAAGAATTGAATAACAAAGGATATGCATCAAGCTAAATGATAACTCTTATGTAGTTCCTTAAGAATGTAGGCTCTACAGTTTATGATTGTGGAATGGCAAATTATGACCACTAAAAAGAGAAGTTCCCTCGAGAGATTCCGTTTAAAAAGGTCACTCCAGACGCTAGCCTCTAAAGAAGGGAGAGGAACAGAACTCGTCACCCTCTACGTCCCACAAGGACGCCAAATAAGCGAAGTCATGGCCATGCTCAAAAACGAATACGGAACAGCATCAAACATAAAATCCGACACCACAAGAAAAAACGTCCAAGACGCCATCACAAAAACCCAACAACGCCTCAAACTCTTCAAAACAGTCCCCGAAACAGGACTAGTCATATTCTCAGGAGCCATTCCACAGAACGGAGGACCTGGCAGCGAAAGAATGGAAACCTATGTAATGGTTCCGCCAGAACCCATACAAGTATATCTCTACCGTTGCGACGCCAAGTTTCACACAGAATATCTAGAAGAGTTCCTCAGAGAGAAAGAAGTCTACGCTATAATGGTCATAGACGCCACTGTAACAACCTACGCAACATTACAAGGAAGACGCTTAGAAATCATCCAGGAAATAACTTCAGGCGTTCCCGGCAAATTCCGTGCTGGAGGGCAGTCTGCCCGAAGATTCGAGAGACAACGAGAAGCCAAATTACAAGAATACTTCAAACGCATCGGAAACCACGCAGATGAAAACTTTCTTCAAATTGATAATCTGAAGGGAATAATCATTGGAGGGCCCGGACCCACAAAATACGATTTCCAGAAAGGAGACTACTTCCACTACACCTTAAAAGACAAAGTCCTCGCAACTGTAGACACATCCTACACTGGTGAACAAGGACTAGGCGAAGTCATGCAGAAGACCCCTGAGATCCTACAGCGAGTACGTTATGTCGAAGAGAAAAAAATCATCCAAGAGTTTCTTTATGAGATTGGACACGACACTGGCCTGGCAACATACGGCGAAAACGAGGTGAGAAAAGCCCTCCAACAGGGCGCAGTAAAAACACTGCTATTGTCTGAAGGATTAAACGTGACTCGGGTGACTGTAAACTGCGCATCATGCGACTATACTGAACAAGAAACAATGAAAGAAAGGAACTTACTTGACTTCCAACAAAGCCTGATTGGAAACCCCTGTCCAAAATGTAAGGCACCCACCCTCTCAGTAACAGAAACTAGGGATCTCATTGATGATTTTGCTGAGATGGCTGAACAGGTAGGCTCAGACGTAGAGGTTATTTCACTTGCAACTGAAGAAGGACAGATGTTGAAAAATTCTTTCGGAGGAATAGCAGCAACTCTTCGCTTCAAACTTTAAGGCTAATAGTTTGCTATGAATCCGATGTTTGGATATTGTTTAACTTCTCTTCCTCTGTTGTTCCGTTTTTCTGGAACTATCTCAATCTCTTCTGTTTTGCATGTTCCAGCAATGTCTTCTATGGCTTGACTTAGAATGTGTTC
>Ga0209636_10002949_pt1 | contig 17380 bp, 9 predicted proteins | sample DeeMarSWOR152_54_FD_187464 | JGI IMG/M metagenome (GOLD analysis project Ga0209636, IMG submission 187464) | Marine sediment microbial communities from White Oak River estuary, North Carolina - WOR-1-52-54 (SPAdes) (version 2) | ecosystem: Environmental > Aquatic > Marine > Intertidal zone >...
AGTCTATGAAAGAAGAAGTATTACTAGCATCTGTTATTGAAACGTTGACATAGCTATAATCCCTGTTGACATAAGCGTTATCGTCATCTGTTGGAGGAACGAATTGGATTTGTGGAGAAAATATATCTTCTTCTACTTTAATCTCATGTTCCGAACTTAAGTAAATTGTAAATGAAGGCAAATTCCCAGAAGAATCTGTCTGTAGATATTGAACAAATTGAGAATTATTATAAACACTATAATAAGTATTGGTTTTTAATCCAGTGATATTGTACCTTGCTGTTATATCGCTACCAGAAGAATTTGTATCATTCCATTCCATCAGACTTTGATCCCAATTTATGAGTTCTCTTGTTATAGTTGTTGCTGCAGATACATTAGTCTTTAACCAGATGTTTCCATTAGTTTCGTTGTTGTAATTGAACCAAGAAGTTGTATCATAGAAATAAATCGTTCTTGAAGCAGTAAAGTTTGTATTCGTAAAGTTGTTAGTTGTTCCTGCGCTATCTAGATAATAATCATAATTTGTATTGCTCGCTACCGAGCCGCCCGTCACACTAGTGTTTGAGCTGGAAGAAATACGGATACCCCAGTTGTTGTTATTATTAGTAACTATGTTGTTTGTTATAGTGTTGTTGTTTGAGTTAGCGTAGACACTGATACCTCTATAGTTGTTATTGACTGTGTTGTTTGTTATGATGTTGTTGTTTGAAGCGGAGATCAGGACACCGTCATCTTTGTTATCATTAACTGTGTTGTTTGTTATGATGTTAGAGTTGCTTTCCAGACGGATTCCTCTATAGAAATGGGTTATATTACAATTCTTAATCGTATTATTCTTAGTACTACTTCCAGTCAAGTAAACTCCATTAGTTCCACTTGTGTCATTACTATTAAGATTGTATCCTAAGCAATCCAGAGTTGAATTCTGAACACCTGAAGTAAAGTTAATAGCATTTTGTCCTGCTATATATTCGTTCGAAGCCAAACAGTAGTATTTGTTACTTTGAGAAATCGTGTAAGGTAACTCCCATTCTTGTATGCTGTAATCACAGTAAGTAGGTAATGTAGTAAAGCTAAACACATCAGAAGCATTCCAATTGCCATAAGTATCATTTGCATAAATTCTCCATCTTACAGTGCATCCAACAGTAGAGTTTATCACTTTAGTAACGTTAGACCACCCTTCTTTTTGGCAGTCAGTTCCGATGTATGAACCATCAACCTTTGCACAATCGATATAAGTTACTCCACTCCCCATATCATATAAAAAGTAACCTCTACCTGTATAGAAGCTATTAAAACTTGTATAATCTGTGTCTATGCCAGTTGCATTCAGGATTTCAACTCCATCAACATAAAGTCTTGCCTCACCGTCATACTGTCCATCTGCTGAAGAAGCATTCAATTTTAACTCAATACTATACCAAGTGTTGTTCTGCGGTATAGGGCTACTGGCATTCTTGATATAGTATGCAGAATTGTTTCTGTATCTCAATGACCATGCAGTATTGTTTGTTCCAGCCTGGACTAAAGCTACCCAACTTGGTAAATTATAAAATTCTAATATCTTATTTACGTATCCTGAAGATGGAAGAGTGAAATTAGCATAGACACGACCATATGCAATTGAACGACTCGTGAGGTTTTTATAAATCATAGCATAAGCATCACCGTCAGAAGTAACATTTGCTTTTAAACTGTATCTACCTTCATATGCTGTATCGGTTGTCGGAACAACAGTTCCATTACTTAATAAAGTTCCATCCCAATTCGCAGTAGTGCCACTTTCTACATCATCAGAGAAAATACCAGACTTGAATGATGAATTCCACGTATCATTTACAAAAGAGCCAGTACAGTTATCAAAGGAGAATATGTATCCATCTAGTCTGAAATTATCAGTCCATCTCGAACTGAATAAAGTAGGTTTACCAGCAATAGTATTATTAGTAGTGTTATCGAAATATTTTGGTGGTGTTTCATCAGTCGTTGTTAAGGAGAATATTTCAGAAGCATTCCAGTTGTTGCTAGTATCGTTGGCGTATACTCTCCATTGCATCAAAGTGTTCGGAGTTGTATTTAGAGTTTTTGTAACGTTTGACCATGCTGTAGTTTCTGTTCCGATGTAGGAAGTGGAAGCTACAACATCGTCATTGTAAATTATCCTTTCAGCTGCTTCAGCTGCTGGTAAATATGTTCCTACCTGCATTTGATTAATATCACTAGTGCTAGTATTAAGTCCTGTTTGGTTAACTTTTAGCTCACCATCAACCCATAATTGAAGAATACCAGCTGTACTACTTATTGTAGTTCTCATTTCTACACAGTACCAAGTGTTAGCAGCTATAGTAGAAGTACCAGATTCATAATAAGGCGTGTCTGTAATAACATTATAAATTCCCCATTTGCTGGTACTGGGATTAACAATAATAAAAGCAATATTAGAATTAGAATGAAGAACGCTACCTAATAAAACACCACCAGCATTGAATAAACTTGCGAATCTAACGTAATAACGAAGGTAGAATGTGGAGTAGGTGGAAGGTAAATTTTTATAAACATAAGCATATTCTCCTGCACTTTGCAACCCAGAGGCATTAGCACTATAAGTCCCACGATGTGCCACTGAACTGTTCACAGCGATTGTTGCACTACTTGTGGATGGTGCTGTCCAAGCTGTAAAGTCTCCACTCTCAAAACCGTCAGCAAAAATAGCATTAGGAGGTGTGAAATTCCAATCATCTTTCCAAGTATCATTTTCAAAAGTTCCAGTACCATTGTCAAAACTGAATATGTACCCAGCCAATCCAATATTATCAGTCCATCTCAAGCTGAATAAAGTAGGTTGACCTGCTTCTGTGTTGTTAGTAGAATTGTCCCAATATTTAGGAGCTTGTGTATCTACAGTCAATATTCTTGTCCCAGTCTTGTTCCAATTACCAGCCGTGTCAATAGCATAAGCATAGTATTCATATTGACCATCAGCAAGATTAGTGAAGTTATGATAAAGTCTGTACAATCCTGAATTGTAAGAAGCGTTTATTTCTTCTGGTGACAATGCTCTGTTGTAAATCCTAACTTCATCGATTGTTCCATTAAAGAAGGTATCGGGGTATTCTCCTTCTTGTCCTATACGTAAAGTTCCTGTGGTTGGAGTTGCGTTACTTGTTTGCAAAAGTGTAGAATCAATAACATCGTTTTTATACAAAATTACATGTGTCCCATTGGCAACAGCAGATATTTGATACCATATATTATTAGTTAAAGATGTGCTTGAATCATAGTCTGTGCCGTTTAAATCAAGCCAGAAATAGTTATTACTAGCTATTGTGAGCCAGTATCCATTATTATCTGTCTCCAACCTTTTACCAACGATATTTTGTTCACTCCCTGTATTACCAGTTATTTTTATCCAAGCAATTACTGTTATATCTCCAGTAATATTTAGTGCAATTGGATTACCTACATTCACATAATCATTAATTCCATCGAACTCTAAACCATATCCAAACTTACCAGTAGTTATATTACTAGTATTCAAACCCCCATTAAATCTTCCAAAGTTGTTGTAAGTAGAATTATCATACACTCCAGAAGAATTGTACCAATCCATAGACCAATATCCAACCAAGCTTCTATTCCAGTCTATGAAAGAAGAAGTGTTGCTAGCATCTGTTATTGAGACGTTGACATAGCTATAATTCCTGTTGACATAAGCATTATCGTCATCAGTTGGAGGAACGAATTGTATTTGTGGAGAAAAGGTATCTTCTTGAACTTTTATCTCATGTTCTGAACCAAGATAGATGGTAAAGCTTGGTAAATTACCAGAAGGATCTGTCTGCAAAGTTTGAACGAACTGAGAATTATTGTAAATATAATAAACAGTATTTTGTTTCAATCCAGTAATGTTGTATGTTGCTGTTATTGATGAAACAGTAGAATCGTTCCATTTCATCAGATTCTGATTCCAATTAATTAATTTTCTTGTAATTGTTGTTGTAGCCTCAGAAGAAACTTTTGTTTTAAGCCAGATGTTTCCATTAGTTTCGTTGTTATAATTGAACCAAGAAGTTGTATCTTCAAATTGTATTTTTCTTGGACCAGTGAAATATGTATCTGTAAAATTGTTAGTACTGCCTGCATCGTTTAGATAATAGTCATAGGTATTGGGATATATTGAACCTCCTTTTATAGAATTGCTAGAGGTAGAACCACCTGAAACCGTATACAACAGCATTCCGTAAGTATTGCCACTGATAGTGTTATTGATTAAAATGTTGTTATGACAAGTTGATATGTATATCCCATACATATTGCTATCAGCAATGTTGTTGGTTAAAATGTTGTTGTTAGAGTTAGAATGCAATCTTATTCCACTACCAGTATTACTGCTGACATTGTTATTGATTATGCTGTTGTTTGGTCCGTTATATAAATAAATTGCTTCATAAAAATCAGTAATATTGCAATTCTTAATCGTATTATTCTTAGTATTGCTTCCAGTCAAGGAAACTCCATAAGGTGCAGAATCATCATTACTATCGATATTATAACCCAAACAATCTAGAGTAGAATTTTGAATAGAATCAACAAACATTATAGCATTTTGTCCTGCTATGTAAAGATCAGACTCGATACAATAGTATTTGTTGCTCTGTGTTAAATTATAAGGCAATGTACTTATTCCAACTTCACAACCATCATGCTGTACAGTTATCAGATGTTCACTGGCCAAATATATAGTAAAACTCAAGCTACCAGAAGAATCTGTTGTTAAAGTATCGACCAATTGTGTATCGTTATATATTTTATATTGTCTGTTATCAAGCAACCCAGAGATATTGTATCTTGCTGTTCTTGCTGAGGTGACAGAATCGTTCCATCTCATTATTGATTTGGACCAAGATATTAGTTTCCTTGTTATAGTTGCAGCAGAAGAAATACTTGTCTTAAGCCAGATGTTTCCATTAGTTTCGTTGTTATAATTGAACCAAGAAGTTGTATCTTCAAATTGTATTTTCCTTGAATCTGTAAAGTTTGTATTGGTAAAATAGTTTGAAGTACCAGCCCCAGATGCAAAATAGTAATCCGCTGTAGATGAACCATGTATCGACCCATATTTTATTGTGTTGTTCTCGGTGGATACATAAATTCCATAACTACTGGAATTGAAAACTATGTTATCTTCTAGTATATTTGAATTGCTAGTACCAACTAAATTGAATCCTCTTGCATTATCTAACGATTTTGTATATGTAACGGTATTGTTGTAAAATTTGTTTAATCTTCCTCTAGCAAAACAAAAACCGTGCATTACATTGGTTATTGTATTATTCCTGATTATATTTTCATCTGGCGTTGCTGAAATGTCTCCTGAAAAAAATATAGCATCGTTATCTGGAGTATCTGAAAATACATTATTTTCTATTGTGTTGTTGTCAGAGTCGAATAAATAAATTTGCTCACTATGGCTTTGTATCAAGGTATTGTCAGAAATTATATTGTTATACGAGATTGTCAAGTAAATACTATGATTATTTGAGTAAAATATGTTATTTTTTATTGTGTTGTTGTTTGTAACTGAGAAAAGAATTCCATTGTAGAAATCAGTGATATTGCAATTCTTTATTGTGTTGTTCTTATTAGCAAATAAATAAATTCCATATAAAGTATGATTACTACTCAAATTATAATTTAAACAATCTAAAGTTGAATTCTGAACACCATAAGCAAAACTAATAGCAGTTATTCCTTCTAAATACCAGCTTTGATTTAAACAATAGTAAGTATTACTCTGACTTATTGTATAAGTGGTGTTAGAAGACCAAGTTATGTTCACATCGCAAAGTTGTGGTCCTTCTTCCTCACTAGTAATCTTTACATAAGCATCTTCAGTATCATTTACTCCAGCCGAAGATGAAGTAAAGTTAACATCTATTACTCTTGTTTGAGGAGGAGTTCCGGTTGCATTTACTACCCAATTGAGTTGGCACTGCTGACCGTCAGAAAGAGGATTACACGATTTTGTATTTACAACATAAAAAGCATATCTACTAACATATCCATAACCGCGACCAATGGTCCAGAAATAGGTGCCATTGAATGTGAGACCTTGTGACAAATAATCTGTATTAGTTGTATTGAAGTTCCAGTTGTCGTAGGTTCCGTTGGCTAGGTATCGGTAGACTAGGTCAGTTTGATAGTCTATGATCCAGAAGTAGATGCCGTTGAATGTAATACCAAATGGCCAAGAAGCATCAAAGTTCCAGTTGTCGTAGGTTCCGTTGGCTAGGTATCGGTAGACTCCACTATTAGCAGTACCTGAAACCCAGAAGTAGGTGCCATTGAATGTGAGACCTTGTGGAGAAGTAAGCTGACTGTTTACAGAGAAGTTCCAGTTGTCGTAGGTTCCGTTGGCTAGGTATCGGTAGATCCTATTACTAGAATCGCCGACAACCCAGAAGTAGGTGCCATTGAATGTAATGTCTGTCGGAGTCATATCTTGACTGGCTACGGAAAAGTTCCAGTTGTCGTAGGTTCCGTTGGCTAGGTATCGGTAGATCCTATTACTATCATCACCTGAAACCCAGAAGTAGGTGCCATTGAATGTGAGACCTGTAGGTGTTGAATCTTGAGTGTTTACGGAGAAGTTCCAGTTGTCATATTCTACATTAGGACCTGTTGAAACAATATAAAATGGTACATCAGCTGTTGAATTAATTAATTTATTCGGTTCAGTCCCACTTTCATTATATCTTATACTCTCTGAAATATTTCCACAACTTAAACCAGAAGGGTTTGTCCTGCATATGACAGTAGCATTAGCATTGAAAGTATTGTATTGAAATATGTCACAAGGTGAGCCTGGAGTACATGTTTCGTTGACTTGGCTTCCAACAGTCCAGTTTACTTCAAGCCATTTGTTGCTGACTGTTATGCTTTGAATTGGTATAACATTCCAGTTGTCAGAAGTATCATTCGCATATATTCTCCAAGCATAGTATCCAGGTGTAGAAGGCATCTGTTTTGTTACATTGCTCCAATCATCTGTTCCAGTCATGCTTTGCCAAGTATCATTATCCCATGCTCCAGTATAATTGGAAGAGAATATGTATCCAGACAATCCAGTATCATCGCTCCATTTAGTATAATGTTTAACCCATTCATTTGGTTTTGGTGCAGAATTGTTGACTCCTATGTTAGAATAATCTGGTGGGTTTGCGATGCCAAACTTCCATCTCAACGCTTGTAAATCTGGATGTCCCCCTTCACCCACAACATGAAACTCGATTTCAGGCTCATCTGAATCAGAAAATGTATCTTCTACCTTAAACCAGTATTCAATGTAAATCCAATAATTTTGTGGTATAGTGTCTTCAACATCATCCCAATCATAACTTCCATCTACAGGTTGAATGGTTTGTGCGCCTGTTCCACTTGTCGGAACTTGCCCATATTCTGCAGCTCCAGAGGAATAAGGTGGTGTTTCATTGCCATACCTTTCACTCGAAGATGATGGGTAGATCATTATGTCTTCTGTGTATGTCCCGTTTGTTGGAACGTAACCTGTTGTCACTATGAACTCTTTAGCTGAGGTTTGTGTATCACCTTCTTTAATAAAAGCATATCCAACTGATGTGTTTTTAAACCATGCATTTCCAAGGGTATCACCGGCCCACTTCCACTCATCTCCCACGGGCCTTATTTGTAAAACAGCACGGTAAACAGTGGACTCGTCAGCAGTTAGACTGACTATGGGTTCATTATAGGTGGCATCATCGATCGGAAAGTAATTTCCACTAAATAACATAGATCTATGTAACGATCGTGTATATTCTCCAAATGCTATATAACTCATGTCCCTTCCTTGAGTTGTCCAAGTTACGTTATATGTTGTAGCGTTTCCATCGATTTTATCAGAAGTATAAGCCCATCGTATGTAATCCGTGTCAGATGATGTATCATCTGTAAGGACAATCCAATATGTTGACTCTGAGTTAAGGTCAACTGTTGTATTAAAGTCAAACATTATCCATGTAGTGCTGGAGGGAATATCTGAAAATGCAACTGATGTCGTTAATGAAGCGTCAGCTAAAGTTCCGCTCGGGGCTCCAGAAGAATCAGTTTCTATTCTAACGATAGCATTTTTTCCACTAGGGCTGGAACCGTAACGCCTAAGCCCTAACTTCACCTCAGACATTTTGTAACAACCAGAGATATTCATTGCAACTTTTAGATCTGATACGGTAGAATATTTTAATTCAGCCCAAACGTCACCTATAACTCCTTTAATTAGATATTTTAATTCAGTTTGTGTGCTTCTATTACTATTTTCATGAGTATCAAAAATACTTAGAGAAGTAGAATATGAACTAGGAACATCGGTAACTATAATCATCCACCAATCACTCTTTTGACTAGATAATTCTGTTTGGAAGTAATACTTTGTCGGAGGCAAAGTTCTCTGTGGACTCCTAATCACATACCATCTTGATACAGAATCAGTAACAGTTCCAACATCCCATTCAATCTTGTTATAAGTAGAATTGTATTCAGTGACAATGCCACCGTTTTCATCAATGACCCTCCATTCATTTGGGTAATAATCTGTCAAAATTGCATCTTCAACTGGATTAGAAGTTAATGCTATAACGGTCATCTTCACATCAGTTAAGGGTGGTGCTTTTTGTTTACCACATTTATGACATTCCAAATCTCTATCAAACTCAACCTCTAACTCGACTGGTATACTTGTAGTTGTACTGCTTGTGGTTGTAGTAATTGTTGACGTTGTTGTCTCATTCATTAGTATAGTTGTACTTGTAGTGCTTGAAGTCGTTGTAGTTGTTTCTTCAGCTAATGTTGTAGATGTGGTTTCAGTCATAGTAGTGGTTGTTGTTTCAAGAGTTGTAGTGGTAGTTTCCATTTCAAACCAATTCCATGTGTACTTAACAGAATCCAAGATAATCGTAGCACCATCACTCAATTCAAAAATCAATTCATAGGAACTCTCGTTCAAAAGATCAGTTATGTTACAAGTTTCAACACAGGCCTCTATGAAATCGATAACTTCTGGTTGAACGTATAAAGTTTGATTACTCAAGGTTTCATTAGTTAGTTCTTCTGTTGTATTCGTGGTAGTTTCAGTTGTGTTGGTTTCATTGGAATAAGTTTCATTCATTATAGTTGTTGTAGTCGATGTAGTAGTGGAAGTAGTCGTTGTGATTGGAGTTAATTCGAAGTTTTCATCCAGAATTAAATATCTTTTATCAAAATTTTCAATATAAATTCTCACGAAACCAGAATTGTTAGCAACTAAGAATCCAGTAATTTTAATAGAACTTAAAGAACAGTTTATACCTAAACATTCTTCACTTAGACTCCAATCATATGTTTGATTTTCTTCAATAGTCAAATCCAATATCTGCACATAGTCCATATTCGATGTAATAAACATTCCAGTAATTCTACCAAAGAATTCTGGTATCAAACTATTGGTAAACATTAAGAGAGCTAACATTAAAATAACAGCCAATGCAGTGTTATATTTGAAATTCATACCATCAACTCTCTCAATCTATCGATATTTTCAACCTTCTCGACTGTCTTGTTAGCCTTTTTATTTAGGTAGAACAATTTGGCTGGCCCAATAACTCTAATTCTGACCTTTTCAGCCCCCTTCAATTCGTAAAGATACTTGGGTATAGTGTTCCTGTGAACGCCGATTAAACTAGCAATTTTAAGCATCGTTAAACCTTCAGGATTGTGCCGAAGAAGTCCCAATATTCTATTTTTTATATCATCCGTCACTTTATCACTTAAGCAGTGCATTAATGCACAATATTAATGTTTAACATAAATGTCGAATTACTTAAACGACAAGAGTAAAACGAGGGATTTTGAGCACTGCAAATGCCCCATTTTAATCAAAAATGAGCATATATACCTCATCGACTGGAAAACGAAATAAAACTAACTTTAAATGAATATGATGTCTTTTCTAGTCCCTTAATTGTTCACCAAATTATTAGAATTATCGACTAATTGTCTGGTATTTTTTACGATGGTCAATTATAAATTTATAAATTGTCGAAAGTGTCGACTTTTTTAAATCGAGAATCATATCTATTTAATATGGAACTCCTTGAGAAACGAAAGGCAACTGATTATTTGGAAACTAGATTAAATTCGGAGATCCTGAAGGATATAAGAGAAAGAATCGACACTTTGGACTCTAAAATGTCCCGACTTGAAGACAGACTTCAGAAGTCCCCTTTAGAGTATGAACTAAAAAATTCTAAGTTGGATGGTCACACAGTTAATAAAGCGAACATTCTTTCCGAGATTGAAAAATTACAAGTTAGATTGTCAGACATTGAAAGAAAATTTGAAGAGAGAGTTCCCAGTAGAGTTTTGAGCGAAGATGGTTTCATGAAGGAAGTTCGAGATAGCGATGAAGTAGTCAACAAAATTATCTCAGAGATAAAAAATTTAATCGAGTTACGTCAAAGAATTCAAACTTCTGATGAAAATTTGACTATAGTTGAATCAAAAAGGATCGAAAAAATAAAGTCTTTATTAAAAAGACATGAAAAACTGTCTTCTACCGAGCTAAGTGAGTTGATGGGTCTGTCTAGGACCAGATGTAATGAATACTTTAAAATGATGGAAAAATTGAATATTGTAGAACCAGTTTTGGTTGGTAAGGAAAAATTCTACACTTTAAAGAATTTTTGATTTATTATTTTTTTCTCATTTTACGTTTCAATTTATTGGTTAGCTTGGTTTCTTTAATAGGGTTTCTGTTTATTTCTCTCCTTATATCTAAAAGAAGATTCCTTATGTTCTCTCTCTTCAACCTATTCTCTGGTTTTAATTGAGTTTTGACCTCAACTTTTCTTATTAAATTCGGGTTTTTTCTCATCTTTAAGAATGCTGCTATCGAGAATGAGGATATGCCCACGATGACAATCAGTAAAACATCTATGCTCAAACCAGGTAAAACAATCTTGGCGGTAGGTAACCCTATATTCGGAAACTTAAATCCTCCTTCTTCTGAAGCAACAGTCTCATTGGTTTCATTACTCAGGATGGTTAAAATGAATTGTTCTTCTGAAGAATCACCATCCCACTCCACTTTTAAAGAGGCAGTATAACTCGTCTTACTTGCATCCTCTGGGATCTTAAATTGGATAAATGTTTCATCTTGGTTACCAGCATTAAGTTGAGGTATTTCATTTTTTGATAAGATGCAATATCCATCCGGAATACCAGTTAAACGCAACTTCAAATTAGAAAAATCTGTCTGTCCCGTATTTACAACCTGAAAGGGTATTGAAATATCTTCGCCTTGTTTAATTTTTATGCTTTCTGATATAACTATCGAGAATTGTTTACTCCTTAAGATCTTTATTGATTTGGAAGAGTTGGCACTAGAAAACGGAGGTTTTTCTGCTTTCAAATTCAATGTGAAAACACCTTCTTTATCAGGACCCAGAAATTCCATAGAAAAAACCCCAGTATCACCAGATTTAGTTGATACCGCTATATCAGTGTTTGGGATGTTGACTGTTACAGTAGAATCTGATACAGGTTTCTTATCATTATCTTCAACGATACCGATGATTTTTATTATTTCCCTAAGAAAGTACTCCTCCTTATCGACATCAAAATCCAGATTAAGATTCTTCTTGTAACCAATGACAAATGTGGATAACTCAGTTGTGTTCAACTTCGCATAATTCCTGACTGTATCCACTTCGGCATCTACTATTTCCCAAACAGAATTACATATTTTCCTCCCAAAATTCCAGTTTTCACACCTGTAAACGCTTATCTGATTTTCATCGACTATTTTACTGTCATCATATTTCATTTCCAGGTAAGCATCCGAATATGTTAATGCAATCTCATAAACGAATATTGCACCTACTCCTATTCCTGGTATATTAACTTCAGTAGACGGATGATCAAACTTTACAGGGTTATCAAACTCGTTAATCATAATATCATCTAAAATAAGTTTGGAGTCTGGAAAAGTCAATTCAAGTGTGTAGATGCCTGGGGGAATGAAACCAGAATATGAACCACTACTATCAGTAACAAACATCTTCTGTGTCTGATCATTTCTAAAATTCAATTGGACGTAAACTGCTTTATCGTCACTATCTTTAACAGTTCCTGAGACAGGTACCACATAGTCTATAGTTCTATGAATATCTTTGATAAAATCCATGTAAGTGAACCTTATATCTAAATCATAAGTATCTGGTTGGCGATTGGGAACAGATGTTTTCACGTATGTATATATACCACTTTGATAAAGCTCTTTTATCTCAACATCAATTGAATCTATCCATATCCTCAGATATTCTTTTTTGAATTCAAACAGATTGCCTTCATACAAAGCCTTAAAAGTAAACGTAATGTTATCATTCGACCTCACCCAAGTTTTGTCTATACTGATCAATTCGAATTCCATAGGAGGTTTTACATCAACATTTCTTTCATCATAAACCTTGTTAGCCTTATAGGTTGCTTCAAGTAAAAGTTTATGTGAACCAGGACTGAAACCGGTCAAAGACAATGCTTCTGTAGTTATAGTCCATTTTCCATTAAAGAAGAAAGTTGCATCTGGATTTATGGGAACGTTTTTACTATTTAACGACAGCTTGAAATCAACACCACCAGATATAATCTGCTCAGCATCACTTTTCTCAGTAACCTTGGCTTGTAACATTATTGGATTGCCTAAGTAAACATTGTTCGGGTAATCCATTATCGAAACATTCAAACTACTTACTCTAAAAGTTACTTGTGAAGAATTTGTGGCTCCGTCAGAACAGAATACTTTGTACGTACCTAATAAGGGGGGTGTTCGAGGGGGTGTGAAATTAACCCAATAATAGGTATCGTTTAATTTATTTAGTTGTTTTTGCCATGTACTCGGTGTTTTTTCAATAAAAGCTAAGAGCACTGGGGGCGTTGTGATTTCATTGTACCAACAAGATATTCTGACATCATCGCCAATCCATACCTCATTCGGTTCTACTTTTATCTCTAAACTTACCACTTGTACTGGAATAAGCAGTAAAAATAGAATGAACGGTATTAATTTTTTCATTTTCCAAACCGTCCGAAAATTCTTTTGATAAATGTAAACCTCGGAGCAACGTAAGCTTCTCCGATGATTGATGCGGCTATTCTTTTGAATGCTATTGAAGAGGGTGAATAAGGACTCAATAATACAGAAGGCGTGCCTCTAAAAATGCTTTTTCTGATTATTTTATCTTCCGGTATTATACCTATGACAGGCAAACCACAAGAAGATTCTATCTCATCTATGCTTACCTGATTGGGATCTCTGTCCCTATACAAATTTACGATTATACCAATAGGTTTCGTCTTTGTCTCATCGCATGCGGATAAAATCTTCATTGCATCTGTAATGGCAGGAATCTCTGGTGTGGTGACTATCAAAGTTTCTGAGCAATTCTTTAAGATTGATAGAGTGTTTTTTTCTATCCCTGGAGGACCATCGACTAAAACTATATTATCTTTGAAAAATGGATCTTCTAACATTGTCTTTAATTTGCATAACTTGGCATCTGTTACTGAAAGAGATGCTGGTATTATCCTCAATCCAGAAGAATGAATATACAGGGCTTCATGTATTTTCCCCTTTTCCATGAGAACATCATTTATAGTCACCGGAAAATAATACATTCCTAATTGGAGGCCAAGACAGGACATCTTAACATCAGCATCTACTGCTATTACATTCTTGCCAAATTCCATTAAAGCAGCAGAAAGGTTGATTACTGTAGTTGTTTTTCCTACACCACCTTTACCCGATAATACACCGATAATTTTATTCATTCTTCCACCTTTCCGTTGTTTTATAGACGTGGGAACGACCAACCTTGAAGAAGTCCAATTTGCCCTGATTCTTTAATGCCTCAAGATACCCAGCTGTCACATCCCTTCTCATACCTAGTATTCGGGCGACTTGGGAAGTGGACATTAAGTTTTTACTCAATAATTCTAGAATTCGTTTCTCAAAGTCGTTACCATTGGGTCTCGCTCTATTTCTCATCGAGTTTACCAAAAAAACATTATTAATTATAAATTTAGTTAAATATTATATTTAAACATTATTGTTTAACAGAATGTACTCTATATTGCTATGATTTGATATTTATTTAGCTAAAAAACTAAATGTACTCAAAAGAAAGGAATGATAGAAAAAATTCTAAGAATTTCTATAAAATAAGATACAAAACTCACAGATGGTTTTTTTCTTTCCATCATAAACAATTCACTCGAATAATGTTTTCCGTCTTCAGTAAAAAGATGCATAGTGACATTAATTGGTTCCCAGATTGTAGGTTCATACTTTAACTCTACTTTTTTTTCTTCGCCTCTACTAATGCTTTCTATTTTTGATTGCTCAAAAATCCAACCGTATGGATAACCAGAGGGCACAACAACTAAGTTTTTTAATTCTTTATTGGTTTTCACACGAACTTCTACTAGGTTTTCGTGGGTTTCAAAATCTGTTATTTCTATATTTTTCTCTGGCTTACCGATACCCACAATTTTAAATTCGATTGGTTCAAGTTCTTTAATTTCATTTGCATGATAAATCATAACTCTTGCTTGAAAATCACCAGTTAGATTGGCAGGAAACCAGTAAACTTCAAAATATGCACTTGAGCCGGGCCAAAGAGATTTTTCCTCACTCCAACCTGTGTAATAGAGTTCTGTTTGGTTAAGAATGTCTAACCTAACTCTTGCACTATAGCCGATGCTCCCAGAATTAAAAAGATCAAAATTAGTCTTGAAGGCTTCACCAGGTTCCAATAAAGAATTGTATTTTAAACCGATGATCTCACTTTGTAATATCTCTTCAATCCTAACCTTCACTTCTTGAGCATTTGTAAAGTATGGTAAAAATAGAATTAGAAAAATTATCAAAAAGAATAGTCTCATTGAAACCACGCAAAAATCCTACCTATTAAAGGTATTTTAGTGTTCTCAGAAATTATATCTATTTCGCCCGTATAGTTACCGGATTCTGTTGAAAGAGACGTATTTAAAAATACAGTTATTTTTTTCTCCTCGCCTTTATACAGTATAAAATCATCTTCACTGAAACTTATCATTGGACTAATGTTACCATGACAAATCACTTTTACATGATATTCTTGTTCCTTGTAATTTGCAACATTTAAGAATCTTTTCCCATTAATTCCCGGTTGAAAAACACCGAAATTAACATTCCATGGGTCGCCAGTTATTCCTACTCTATAGGATGTACTAGGTTCTGGAGGGATTATTTCAACATTGCTCGGATATTTTATTATTTCGTAAAAAAAGAACGGATTTTCTGTTCTTTCAATGGTCATGTTAGTGACAAATCCTGTTTTTGTCACAGGTCTTTTGTAGAATAATAGACCTAATAAACAGATTACGAGAACTATAGCTACTATCAATAATTTTTTCATTGGGATCATCTCTTATAGATAAGATATGCGATAACAAATATTATAATTACGGCCAAAATTGCCCACCATGGAAAAACATAAATCTCCTCGACTACATGTGGTGTGGGAAGAAAAATTTTTGTCACTTCAATCGTTGTATTTTTTGATACTAAACCTGTTGAGTAATCTAAAGTTAATTTTGCATCATATACTCCTTTTTCAACATCTTTTATTAGCCACAATGTGTTTAAACTAATTACTTCACCAGGTTTTATGCTATTTCCACTAGTTGATAATGTGGTAATTTTTTCACCATCTCTGTCAAATATATCAATAGTGCCTATAAGTTGTTTTAAAGTCACTGTTCCAGTATTTTGAGCGAACATCTTTAGGTTCAAGTAATCTCCAGTGTAATCTCCAGGAACTATATCTATTATTCTTGCGTTTCTTATGGCATTACCAGGTACCTTAAAAATGAAAATCAATGGCACAACGGCCTTTATGTTAAACATGGCCCCTTTCTCAGGGCCCACAGGATCCAAGTTTATAATACCCATATGATAGCCCGGTTCTGCATTCTTTGGTACGTTTAGTATGAATACAATTTCACTGGCGCCTTTGATCGTTCCCCCTTCAGTCCTCTTCACTTCTGCTGGATTATTTATGAATTCTACCCATTGACTGATACTTTGTTCAGAAAGATTAAAGGAATAATCCTTATAATCACTATTTTTAAACCAATCTAAGGTTCCTTCACTGGGTGTCAAATAAGTTAAAATAACTTCACCTGAAGTAGAAATTACATTGAACCTAGCTATTTTTGAGACATCAGGATCGATAGTTCCAAGATCTAAAACAGGTGGTGATACTCCGATATTTAACTGTGCATTGACATGCCAAATAAAAATTAAAGAGAAAAATAATGTTGTAATAATCAACTTTTTATACATAATAATAAGTTATGGATTGGAAAGATTAAATTTTTACTCGACTTTCGAGAAATGCTTTTTTTAACACAATAGGTAAACATTTATAATTTTCGCAAAATATAAGTATTCGTGTTACACACAATGATTCAACGATAACATGAACCAAAATAGGCCTTTGAAGGTTAAAAACCTAAAAATAATAGATCATTTGGGTACTCTTTATGCAACCTTTGACGGAAGTGCCATGTGGGAAGTAGACAAAGTTGCCTATGCTGTAATGAAAATGTGTGATGGAAACAAAACTGTAGATCAAATTGCGGGAGAGATAGCAAAAAAAACAAATCTAGATGTCAATGACGTTATAGGTACTTTGAATGAAATTCTCAAGGAGATGGAGAAACTTAAGTTCATAGTTTATGTTTAGCTATTTTAATTTCTCTTTTAACTTCTCTATTATTTCTTCCTCTTTTACCACTCTTGCAAACCTTTCTTTCAAGTAACAGAGTTTTGCTATGCCAACTTTTCTTTGGTATATAACACCTGCTCCCATGAGTTCGTGCACGTATTTTGTGGCAGTAAGTCTACTCATCCCAGACAATTCTGATATCCTTTGAAGAGTTAATCCCTCAGGATGACTTTTCAAGACCTCTATAATAGTTTTTTTAGGGTCCTTCTTCGGTTTCAAACTCCCACCTGCTATATATTAATGATAAACATAAATATATAAAACTTCAGTTTAACGTTACATTTAAATAATGACGTTAATAAAATATTAAAAGAGGTACAAATATGAAAGGTAAAATAAGTATAATAATAGCCTTACTGGGTATTCTGGCGCTATCAACCGTAGCACTAGCAAATCCAGATACAGTGACTATAAACGTTAACGTCTCGGAAGCAGCTCAGATAGAAGTTACACCAGATACAGCAACTTTCAACCAAGTAACACCGGGTGTCGAT
>Ga0209636_10002950_pt1 | contig 17380 bp, 15 predicted proteins | sample DeeMarSWOR152_54_FD_187464 | JGI IMG/M metagenome (GOLD analysis project Ga0209636, IMG submission 187464) | Marine sediment microbial communities from White Oak River estuary, North Carolina - WOR-1-52-54 (SPAdes) (version 2) | ecosystem: Environmental > Aquatic > Marine > Intertidal zone >...
CATAATAGCCAATGACAAAAGTCAGGAAAACGTAGAGAATAAATACCAAGATTACCGCTGCTGTGATAGACATGTTATTCACCCCTTTTCTTTTCCAAATTTTTTACCCTAGTCTTTTGACAAGATCCTTCCACATAAAATAGATACCTACAATTACGATTGTAGATATCACGCAGATCAAGAAGACGAAAAAGAGCGGAAATGGTAACCCGAAGACGAAGGGGGACACCGATTTGGCGATGACCCTGAAATTCTGAAGGTTCATGAGGATAAAGAAGATGGCGATCCAGATGAAGACCAATCTGAATTTCAATGATCTCGGCCACCACCAAGGCTTATTGGGAATCTTATACACTTCATTGCTCATGGATAACACCTCCTTTTCGAGTTCTCGTAGTTGAATCCTTCCTTACCATAAAAAGGTGAAACTTCAAAATTCTATTTTGGTTAATTATGGCACATTTTTTTTACTCCTAAATCTTGCAAGATAATTTTATCAATAAATTTCGATAATTGAACAATGGATAAACATTTGTAACATATATGTGCTGAAAAATCTCTCAAATTCGTAGATTTTCTTCGAATATCTCTTATTTTCTTGTGTTTTAAGAATTTTCTTACGGAGAGGATTCGGATATTTTCTCCTTTTCATCTCTTCAAGGCTCTGTTATTTTTGAAATAATCGGCGCAGATAATTGGATGCCGAAGTCTGAGACCAGCTAATCCAGAAAGGAGGAGATATGATGAGTGAATATGAAATCTATGCGATAAAGTACGCGGGGCCTTTTACCAGTTCCGGGGCATTCCTTATGTGGCTCAAGGACTGGGAAAAGGTGGAAAAAAGAAACTACTATATCTGGTGCATTAAGGGAGCCGGAGAGACGATAGTCGTCGATGCAGGGGTATCACCCGATCTCGCCAAGGAAAAAACCCTTGCCGGATACATAAGTCCCGCAGAGGCCCTCTCCCGAATTGATGTGAAAGCCGAGGAAGTCCGGCGTGTCATACTCACTCATCTCCACTGGGATCATACGAGCGGAGTAAGCCTCTTTCCCCAGGCAACCTTCTTTGTTCAGGAGTCGGAGTATCGTTTCTGGTTAAGCGATCCAATAGCGAACCGCCCTCCCTTTAGACATCTGTCCGATGAAACCGCCAAGGCTTATCTCGCTCCTCTCGAAGGAACCGAACGGGTTAGGTTCCTCAAAGGCGATGAGCAAATTCTCCCGGGGATTGAATGTCTCCTGGCACCAGGGCACAGTGTAGGCTTGCAGGCTGTCGCCGTGAACACGGCTAAGGGCACGGCAATTCTCGGTTCAGACTGCGCCCACATCTTCCGGAACTACCGAGAGGATTGGCCCAGCGCTCTGATAGTCGATTTGGTTGGATGGATGAAAACCTATGAGAAGCTGCGGGCAAGAGCTTCGTCCATTGATCTGCTCTTTCCAGGCCATGATCCCATCATGTCCGAGGGTTACCCTGAGGTGGCAGAAGGTGTGACCCGGCTGGTGTAAGAACTCCCTTTTTGGGGATCACAGTCCGTAAATTCTTTCATGTTCGCTCCAGGGATATGGGCAACAGCCCTTTGAGGCATGACATGATGCAGTCACATTGAATTTCTTTAAGATTCCGATCTAGAGCGTACTTCATCTATGAAATCCTTCACCATCTCTTCTAAGGGATAGCCTATGCTCCAGTCGAGCTCTTTTTGGGCTTTTGTGTCGTCATAATGGAGTGGGATTTCAAGATGTGGGGTAATCGGGCTTTGTGAGAATTGTATCGGAGCATCGGCGATGTACTTCTGCACTACCTGGAGTATTTCCTTAGCCGGGGGAACCAAGCCATTGATATTGTATACCCTAGTCTTTACCTCGGGAGCTGCGTACAGCGCCAGGAGGACACCCACTGCGTCTTTCACGTAGATTATGGGAACTCGATACTCCTCACCTACCTCCACGTCATAGAATTTCCCGAGGGCTGCGTTTTCAATCATTGAGGACGGGAACAGAGCAACACCCGTTCCTGATCTTCCGGGGTTAACTATTCTGGGAAACCTGACAGCACGAAAGTCGATATTATATTGACGCCAGTAGTAAAGCCCCCAGAGTTCGCACGAGAGCTTGGTTATTCCGTAGAGGTTGGTTGGCAGCTGGCGCTGGTTTTCATCTACGGGCTCAGGAACTCCTGGTCCGTACGTGGAGATACTGCTGATAAAGATTACTTTTTGGATGCCGAACATCCTCGACGCCTCGAGGATATTGACGGTTCCCTCGACATTGATTTTCAGGGCCTGAAGCGGTTTCTCCCTGGCCTCAGAGGAAAGTATGGCCGCGAGGTGGAAGACCTCTCGGATGTGGTATTCCTCTATTGTGCCCGCAATATCCGCCCAGTTGTTAATATTCCCCGAAACAACCCTCACTTTCTCCACGAGATCGCTTACCCGTTGGTAATTCGGATAAGCGTCAAACAGGACGATATCGCGATAACCTTTACCCAATAATCCCCTTGCCAGGTAGCTGCCGAGAGACCCCGTGCCACCGGTTATCATTATTGCCATCTGTTTCTCCTCGTTGTCGAAAATCTCCCTATTCGATATTCCTTCCCTTTACCCTGTTATGCTTATAGAGGTAGGGGAGGGGTAAACACACAAAATAACTTCACGGGGACGTTTTGGGTATTTCTTAGTCCGTGTTTGACCCCTGTTGGTGCGAGCAGACAGGTCCCGGATGGACAGATCTGCGTCTTCTCACCCATTAACGCCTCTCCCTCGCCTTCAAGGATGTAGAAGACTTCCATCACATCGTGAACGTGGGGAATGATCTCTCCCCCGGGATCGACCCTAACGATGCGAACCGTCACCTGATCATTGGTTTCTCGAGTTACCAAGTCTCTAATCCAAACGCCCGGGCTCCCCTTGGGCGACTTTTCCCACCCTATCCTTTCCATCTCCTCCTTTTCTCGGAAAATACTCCCTTCCATCGTGTTGTTACCTCCAGTTATTTTTTGTGAAAGTGTCATTCCATCACCTGTGAGTTTATCCCTACCCCGAAAATGATCTGGCTCACTGAGCGAACCCAAATAGCTTGGGTAGAAACATTGGAATAGCCGGTAAATACGTGCACATGAAGAGAATGGCGATCTCCGCTACCAAAAACGGCAACATGGCCTTGGCCAATTGCTCCAAACTGAGTTTGCTTATGCCGCAGAGAATAAATAAACATGCTCCAAGGGGTGGCGTTATTAACCCAATGGTTAAGTTAAGCACCGATACAAACCCAAAATGAAGCGGATGAACTCCTAAGCTCGTGACGATAGGAGCTAAGATCGGAGCTAAGAGGATTATGTTGGGGGACTCAGCCATGAACATCCCAGCTATCAGGAGAAAGATATTGGCTAACAGCAACATAACCCAGGGATTATTAGTTACGGAAAGCAGCAAGTGAGCAACTCTCTGGGGTATCTGCTGGGTGGTTAAGATTGTTCCAAAAATATTGGCCGTGCTAATGAGCATCAGGACAATGGAAGCGGTAATCGCGCTTTCAACGAAAATCGAGGGAAGCTCGGAGATTCTTAATGTACGGAGAATGAAAAGGGATACAACCAACGCGTATGCCACCGCTACGGCTGCAGCCTCCGTAGGCGTAAACACGCCACTGAGAATCCCTCCCAAGATGAGTATCGGCATAATGAGCGCCAGTGCGGCATTTTTTAAACTGATCACGAACTCCCTCAACGAAATGGGGATGTGATGCAGGGGGTAGTTCCTCTTCTTGGATATGAAATAGGAAACCATCATCAAAGACAGACCGAGCAAGATCCCGGGGATCATACCCGCCAGAAAAAGCCCACCGATGGAAACCCCGACCGTACACCCATACAGGACGAAGGGAACGCTGGGAGGAATAATGGGGCCAATAATTGAGGAGGAGGCTGTCACCGCGGCACTGAAATCTGTGTCGTATCCTTCTTTTTCCATAGCCGGCACAAATATCGATCCGAGTATTGAAGAATCGGCAACGGCAACACCCGTGATCCCTGCAAAGAAAATGCTGGTCACGATATTGACATGAGCTAATCCCCCCCTGAGTCGACCAACCAGAAAATTCGCAAACGTAATTAAGTGCTTGGTGAGTTCGGCCCTATTCATAATATTCCCGGCGAGAATGAAGAGGGGGATTGCCATCAAGGGGAATTTGTCGATACCGGTAATCATCTTCTGGGCCAACAGCTTGAGAAAGAAGGCTTTCCCCATGGCCAGCAAACTGACGAGCGACACGATGCCCATACAAAAGGCAATGGGTGTGCCCAACAATGCAACGATAGCGAAAACTACGAGAATGAGAACGGTCATTTTCTCCCCATCAGGAGGAATCAACCCCCGGTTTACCCAGCTATCTTCCTCCGCTCGGTAAGTGCTTTCATATCCGTAACGATGAACTGAATAACATACAACGCAAAGAGGATTCCCCCGGTCGGAAGGGCTGAATATACCCACGCCATGGAAATCCTCAAGGCGGGTGATAGCTGCCGAGACACAAACATCGTGAAGCTACACCCTTCCACGATAACCACTAAAAAGAAAAAGAGAAGGCTGAGGCCGCTGAATAAGCTCACCCACCTAGAGACGCGCGGGGAGATTTTCCTCACCACGAAGCTGATCCCAACATGGACCCCCTTCCTAAGGCCTAAGCTCCCTCCCAGGAAGGCTGTCCACACCATCAGATACCTTGCCAACTCCTCGGTCCACGGGACAGATACCTTGATCACGTATCGGGAAACAATGGCTACCAGGATAACTGCCGTCATTCCCCCCATCAAACCGGCCAAGACTCTCGACGTCCACTTGGCGGCGAAATTGCTGATACTATTTAGAATAACCGCAAAGGTTTCCAACAAACCCCAACCGCCTCCATACTTTCTTAATTGATTCCGCAACATTGACCCACGAGCAGGAATGTGTATTGCTTCTTCCTACTCGGTCTCTTGGGAAAAAGGTTGGGAGCAGACAGTCTCGTCAGAAACCGCCCTTGAAATGCCAATAATTCCCGGAATCTATCTGCTCCCCTTCAGTGCCCCTTGCGTCACCTCACCAGGGGGATATCTAATCCAACCAACGAGGGTTCTCTGGTCCCCAGCCCTTGTCGTGGAACCCCCTATAGTACGGCCACCTCACGAGGATCTATTTGACGCTTAACTTCTTTTCAGCCTTTTCAATTTCCGCCAGAAATTCCTCTACCGGTGTGGAGCCAGTTTTCGATTTGATCCACTCAATTACCGGCTTCTGGCAGGCTTTTTGAAACATGACGATTTCTTCATCAGATGGGGCATATACCTCCATTTTGTTTTTCAACAACACGTCCACGCCCAAAGCATTGGTCAAGATCTTCATGCCCCGATGTACCAAGCCTGACATCTCCGCACCGTCTTTTACGATCTGCCGCAGGTCGGGAGGCAGGTTATTATAGAAATTGTCATTTATCCAGGTAAAATCTATGCTGAAGATGTGACCGTCCAGGGTACAGTACTTCTGAACCTCGAAGAACCTCTTGGCCACAATCAAACTCACCGGATTCTCCTGACCATCCACGGTTCCCAACTGAAGGGCGGTATAGACTTCTGCCCACGCAATAGGAGTGGCCTTTGCGCCCAACGCCTCGACCATCTTCATGTGGGCAGGGTTTTCCATAGTCCTGATCTTCAACCCCTTCAGGTCAGCAGGTGTGCGGATCGGGCGAACGTTATTGGTGAAGTTGCGGTACCCGTTATCGTTGATATCCAGACAGCGTAAACCGGTTTTCTTCCTGATATCCTCCATCAGCTTCTCCCCAAACGGCCCGTCCAGAACTTCCCAAGCGACTCTCCTGTTTTTGAATGCGTACGGTATGGCGGTTGCGAGAATTCCTGGGTAGAATCCTGCAACCGATCCCTCACTTGTATTGGCCATCTCGACCAAGCCCGCCTGAACGCCCTCGAGCATCTCCCGTTCTGACCCCAACTGGCAGGCCGGATAGATCTCTACTTTTATTCGGCCCCCCGATTTCGATTCCACGTATTGCTTGAAGGAGACGGCATCGGCCTGTTCCGGCAGTTTGAGAGGATCGGGGGGACCGCCATGGCCGTATTTAATAACTATTGGAGACTTAGCCTCTGCCGACGTCAGAGCATAGACTAAACTCACCATCACTGCTAAACAGACTAACAGAATCCACGTAGCTTTTTTGTTGTAAGACATAGTACACCTCCATTGCTCAAATTGTGGTTGTTTCTAATGTGTTTCACCTCCTTTCCCTTGTGCGTTTCGGGTGAAAATCGAGCCGCCTCCCCCCTACGATTAATAATCTCCCCTTAGAGCAAGGGCTAAAGGCCTGGACCGTGTATTAGATGCGATCCTCACAACAACGATTTTTGCAGGGAGCGATCTTGCCACGGTTTGCGCCCATCCCGGCAGACTGGAGAGAAATGGTTGCAGGAGGGCATATTAAAGGGATACAAGGTTAGAACATCTCCCCATTTCTAATGTGCGATATATGTTATTTGTTTGTTTTGTATCTTTTAGCAGAATTAAAGGTGTGTGTCAATGGATGTTTCTTAAAATTCCCGGGTCCAGGGGAAAAATCCTCATTCTGTTTTCATACAAGTGGTTTTTCACCCAAAGCAAGCAGGGATGCCAGAGGGAGGAATTCCTTTCATCTGCCCACAGGGCAGACTCGAATGCACTTCCCATAGCAATAGCAAGCTCCCCGATTCTCCCGGCAGCGAGAGAGATCCGTCCGCGCAGGAGGGGAAAGCCAGAAAGCCTCTGAATCGATATCGGAAAGCACGCTGAGCGCCCCCGGGGGACAATCGGCAACACACTTCCTGCAGTCCTCACCCAAGCAAACTTTCTCCTTGAGGAGGCTGTTCGGCTCAAGGGGAGCCTCGGTAATGACCGAGTTGAATCGGATCCGAGGACCGTATTGTGGGGTTACCGCAACGTTGTTCAGGCCAAACTCGGCGAGCCCACTTAAGACCGCGGCATGGCGGTGGCTGAAGGGGCCAAAACCGGCGTTTTTCGTCATGCCCATGAAACGACCGTGTTTCTCCCCATAGGTTGCCGGAAAGTATATTGAGACGTAGCCCCGATCCTCCAGGAAGTTGGTCAACATGAGCGCGATATGATTAAGGCGTTCATTGATGAGATCATACCCCACTGACTTGTAGAAGTAATTCTGTAAAAAATCGGACCGAACCTCGGGGGGCAGGATTTCCGATTCGGCGGCCATTCCTAAAGCGGGCCAGTTGGATGCAAGCCAGGGGATCCGTATCCCGAACGTTAAAACGGAGTTGGCCTCCTGGACGATATCCCGGGGATGATGTCCCTCCGGGGCCCCATCAAATCGCTCAGGGGTCGCAATCCCAACAAGGCTTACCCCCTGGTTTACGGCCAGGCACCGAACATCACGGGTGAGGATTGCATCTACGTGCTCCATGTTTTCGTCCTCCCTTTAAAACATGTATGATCCGTGGGAATTTTCCCGACATCTTATGTGATTTCAGAAGCGTCGCGCTTAGATATGGTGACTATTTCACCGCTCTCATCTTTTCAATTATCAAATGTACCGAGTAGCTGAAGAACCTTACGATGTAGTTTCTCGCGAAAAACAGCGCGAGCATAAGAACAATGGTACAGAAAAGCAGGAGGAGAAATTCCTGATACTTCCCGTTTCTGACCGCATCACCCTGCCAGGTAAGCAGCACCGTGCCGGGAAGCCTCCCAAAGAGGTTCATGATGATAAAATCCCGATACCTCATATGGGAAATCCCCAGCAGATAGCACAGCGAGTCCTTCGGAAATCCGGGGACGAGAAAGAGGATGAAGGTAAGATGAAGACCCTTGTGCATTATGAAATGGTCGAGCCTATTCACGTATTCCTTCTTTACAGCTCTCTGCACCAGTTTCATGCCAAATACCCTTGATAGACTGAATGCAAAGAGGGATCCGGCGAGAAGGCCCAATGTGGAAAGGACTGTTCCCATGGCCTTTCCGAATAACAACCCACCTACAAACCCGGTAACTTCACCGGGGATTGGGGCGAGAAAGACCTGCACGCACTGTAAGAATACGAATATAGGTGGAGCATAAGGTCCGAAGGAAGTGATGAACTTCCGTAACCTGGCAGGGTCGAAGAAGTATTTATAGTATACTAACACCTCTCGCCATAGGCCTTCGTGGTACAGATAAAAGATGAGAATGATGATCACACCCATCGATGAAAGGAGAATCAAGCTTAGAAAGAGAGAGAGGGAATTCCACTTGAATAGAGTGTTTCTACTCATAGTATGCTCGACCTTGTAGAGCTATGAGGACCTCACGTACATGAGCTGAAAGCGCCGGATATGGTATACCGCTCTTTCGATCTTTACAAGTAATTTTCGCTTTTGTGAAATAGCGTCGTGACTCGAGGGGATTTCTGGGAGTCTATGCTGAAATTGAAGCTTAAAGGAAAGGTTCTGTCCTTGACGGAATCTATCAAGCTATAGCGGGCGTGAGGGACTATTCCGAAGGCCGCCTTAGCTTCTTTATCCGCTCCCTGGCGAAATCGAACTCGAGCCAAGTATCCAGGAATGATTCCAGGGCCACCTTGTAGTGCTCAATGGCCCTCTCCTTCTGTCCCGACCCTTCGGCCCAGAATCCCAGTGCAGTGTGAGCGGTGATAAGTTTCTCCGGACTCTCCCCGGCCTCCTTCTTGAGGGAGTCCACGGTCCTCTTGTCCAGCAGACACTCCCCCACAGCCCGATACCAAGGGTCCCTTGTTCTGCGCCAATAGCCCTCCAGCGCGGCTTGGGCCGACTCCTTCTTCCCCATATGGTGAAAAATCTCGGCCTCCAACAGCCCTGCACTCAACCGGCCGCCGTTCTCCCTGCCCTCCCTCTTGAGAAAACTCCGCGCGTATTCCAAGGCACGCTCCCAAGCTTCCTCCATGGCGCTGTAGAAAGCCAACCCCACCAGGAGGTCCGCATCGGTGGGATAGAATTCTCGAATCTTCTCCAGGACTTGGCGCCTGTCCCTCGGGCTGGCGGAGCTCACCTCGAGCAGTGCCTTAAACTCGGCAAGCTTTGCCCTCCGACTCTCCTTGAGCGCCTGGTCTCTCTGGACCGCCTGATTGAAGGTTTTTATCCCCGCCTGATACTCCGCCTTCTGAACCTCGGCCTCGATGGAATTCAACCTCTCCCTGTGAACTTGGTCCAATTTGGAGCGAGCCAAAAAGAACTCCGACGCTTCGGCATCGGCCGCCAGGACGGCTTCCCTTAAAAGTCTTTCCGAGTCAGCCCATTTCGCTTCCTTGGCCCTGATAAGGCCGACGACATAGTGGAGCCAACTTCTCTCGGCCTCGGTATCCCAGCCTTTAAGGGCCGACTCCTCGTCCACCAACCCTTCCAGAATTCGGGCCAGGTAACCCAAAAACTCCGCTGGAGACCGCCAGTCCAAGCCCAACAACTCCTGGCGGTAGCGGCTGGTCGGCGAGCGACCGTCCAGCCAATCGATGACAAACAGCATGAGCCTTGCCAATTGGTTTTCTGCGTCCATGGAGAGCGACTGACCGAAGAGCCTCTCGGCTCCCTGGTTGTCCCCGGCGCAGAAGTGCATCATTCCCGCTGCCATGACCAATTGGGGATCAAAGCTGGCCTCGACCTCCCTGTCGGCCAATGCCATGGCCTCGGGCCAGCGACCCCGAACGGCTGTCTCCGCAATTCGCTTGAGCTTGGCCTCCACGGATAGATCCAGGACGCCATTCCACTTCACCTGACCGGCCTTAATATCCCCAAGGAAGGCCGCGGCCTTGTTGATAGGTTGAACCATAGCCATGTTCCATAATGGGGTTACCATGGGGATCAGACCTGGGGCCCGATCCACGGCCACCCCCGAGGCGATGCCGATGACCCTGCCACGTATGTCGATGATGGGGCCTCCACTGCTTCCCCCGTAAATCGAGGCGTCCACCTGGACCAGATCCTCAAAGGAACGGCGGACGTTGCCCCTGGCAACGCTGACGTTGACATGGGCCGCCTGCGTCTGGCTGCCCAGGGGAAACCCGAGGGTGATCACCCGGGAAAGTTTGGGGATTTTCTGGGGATCCATCTTCACGTCCAGGGGAAGGGGCTTCAGTCCCTCGGGCACCCGGTCTATTTTGAGAATGGCGAAGTCATTCCTGAGGGGAGATCTAACAAGCTCGCGGGTCTGGACCGGGGGTTTGGCAACACCGGCAATGGTCAAACGCGGGGTTCCATCCGTGCGGAAGGCGGAGTCCAGGAAGTAAACATCGGCAAGATCTGCGCTGTCCATCAGGCCTGCCGCGCGGTTGAAGGCTTTTTCGCCTTCAAACCAGAGGAACATTCGATAACCGAAGCTGGGAGACCGCCCGCTCTGCCTCAGTTCGTTAATACCCACAAGGAGCGTCTCATCATCCAGCCATGGACAGGCCACGTGGCGATTGGTTAGCAGGTAGCCCTCCCTGTCCACCAGAAAGGCCGTCCCCTCCGCCCGCTTCCGGAAAAGGGTGACTTTCGCCTCCTGCAGCCAATACTCCACCACCACAAAGGCCACCGAGGGGGCGTACTTATTGGCGTAATTCTCGAGGATGACTGCGCTCTCCCTCTTTCTTAGGCCCAACTGGTACCAGACGAGGCCGCCAGCCATGAATAACAGGACCACCAAAGCCATCAGTAACCACTGCCTCTTCTTGAGCCCTCTAATCACGTCGGCTGACGCCGCAGCCATTTCGAGTTGCTGCCTCTTGGCCTCCTCAATCTCCTCGTCCGTGATCCGAGCGAAAACCTCGGCCACCTCGCCCATGGACTGGGGCCGCAGATCTGGGTCGTCGGCAAGCATGGTTTTGAGCAGGACTTCAACCTCATGGGGCAACGGGAGTTCGTCGACCCTGGCCAGAAAATCACAGTTCTCATAGTCCGCCGTGAGGAGTTGCACGAATATCTTCCCCAAGGACCAGATATCACTCCTGTGATCAAGCGGCCGCCCGTTGATGATGTCGGGATGACAATCCAGGAGCTGTTTCAACATGGGGCCAGGACGATCCAGCTTGGGGTCGAAGAATCGCGAAAGCTTGTAATCGACTTTTACCCCAAATTCCTCCTTCTCCCCTTTGATCACCATGATGTCGTTGAGGATGAGGTGGGGGATGATGTGCCCCTTTTGATGGAGGACTTCCAGGGTTGAGGCGATCTTAGCGAAGAGGTCAAAGGCCACCCGGTAATCGTTGAGACGTCCAGAGGCCACAAGGTCGCCCCAGTTCTCTGCGTCAACCCACTCGCTGATTCGGTACCACAAACCGTCGGAAGAACGTCTGATCTCCCGATGGCTAACGAATCCCTCGGGGGGCAGCTCCTTGAGTTTCTCCAATTCCCGCTTGAGCCGCCCGGCCACCTCTTCGTTGACTCCTGATTGGGCGCTGAAAATGCGGATCATGACCGGCTTTTCCTCGCCCTCCTTAACCGCCCGGCAGAGGATGCTGGCGTGACCCTCATGGAGGACCTCTTCTATTCGATAGTCGTCGATGTACTTTCTGCCCTCCCCGACCTCGCTCCCGCACGAGGGGCAGGTGGTAACCTCTTCTCCAACTGATTGGCCGCAGTTCTGACAGAGTTTCATGGGTCGCTCCTAGAGACCGAGTTCACATCACAGTATAGGGCGATGCCCTTGTTGTGTCAAAGGAACAGAAACTGTAGTTTCCAGACTTAGTTGGGAGGAACACCATTGTTCATGAGCGAAATTCAGATACCTAGGAATTCGGAAAAGGAGCTCTGAGTCCGAATGTATATTTTTTCGGCATCCCCTCCTAGGCAACCGGAGTGGCTGTAAACCCAGTTCTGGCTTGAAGATGGCGTAATCGCTGGAATGGTCGAAAAAATATGTTTGAGCGACGAGGAGCGACTTTTCCGGAGATCTCGGGTCATTTCGGGAGCGGAGGGGAACTCGGGCAACAGACCAAGAAGCACTGAGGCGAATGGACAATGGTGTTCCCTTGTGAGGGATTAAATTCGCTATAAGATCAATAGGTTACCAAAATACATACTTCAAAAATCAGGAAATTTCAGACAAGATACGCCGGCCCGTTCTGGCCTTCCTTGATTTTTCATCCCCCTTGGTGTATAAAAGCCTTCCATCAATGAGACAAATTTTTCCCTTTTATCGGCTGACCCTCGTTTTTCTCATCGCCTTAAGTCTGCTGACCCTCCTCTTCCAGGGGCAAATCCCCCTCTCGCGCTCTCTGATCTTCCGATACATCTTACTCATGGGTCTTGTCTTTGCGCTGAGGCTGTTATCGGATCGGAAAACCGTGGGGAGGGGATTCATAATCTTCTCCCATTTCTCCCCCATCCTCTTCGTAACCCTGATATACGATTCCCTGGGTGACTTGATCCAGTATCTCCATCGGGATATCGATCCTTGGTTGATCCAGATTGACTTCTTCATCTTCGGGGTCCACCCCACAGTTTGGATGGAGCGGTGGATCGTCTCCTGGTTGACGGATATCATGTCCCTCGCTTACCTGAGCTACTATTTCCTTCCCGTGACTCTCGCCATGGTCCTCTACGCTAAGGATCGAATGGCGGAATTCCATATGTCGGTATTCGTCTTGGCCTTTGGCTATTACCTCTCATTTGTCGGCTATATCCTCTTTCCCGCCATCGGCCCTCGATTTACCTTGACTCACCTCCAAACCGTTCCGCTGGAGGGAAGTTTCCTCACCGATCTGGTCAGGGATGGATTGAACGCCCTGGAGCATAATAAACGGGATTGCATGCCCAGCGGTCACACCCAGATCGTGCTCATGCTCTTATATCTCGCCCATCGTCACGAAAGGCCTCTTTTCTCCATCTTTCTCCCCGTCATCTGCGCGCTCATCCTTTCGACGGTCTACCTGAGGTACCACTATATCATTGACCTTTTCGCCGGGGCTGCGATGGCGGTGGTGTGTATCATTATCGGCCCGCAACTATACGTATGGTGGAACAGGTCTTATCAGGCCCAGTCCGAAGGTCACGGAGATGCAGCGTGATTTCATGTGGGGAATCCCGGCCATGGTTGTAGGGCGAAGGAGGAGGGAGCGGTTAAAGCGGGGCCTCGTAAATCCGATAGGTCTTGTAACGTTTTCCCCCTATGGCCTCGAGGCCACGCTGCATCAGGACGTTTTCCTCGAGAATCCACGAGCACTCTGCTCGATGATAGCCTTTGTGGATTCCCCTCTTGAAGGTCTCGATGTAGAGGAGGGCCTCCGCCCCTTTCTTTTGAAAAGCCCCTTTCACCCCCAGGAGCATTACTCGGATGGTCTTGATTTTCCTCGAGAAATAGAGGAACTTGAGGATGCCCAGGACCCCGAGCCTGCCGTTCAAGCGTTTGAGGACCTCATTGTAATCCGGAAGGGAGACCGAGAACGCCACGGGCTCGTCCCCCCAATGGGCGAATAGTACTAGATCGGGGACGACCAAGGGCTTCATACTCTTCGCGAAGAACTCGATCTCTTCCTCAGTCATGGGGACGAATCCCCAGTTCGCGCTCCAAGCATCGTTATAGATGTCCTTGATGATTTTTAGCTCCCGGTCAAGATTGGGGAGCGAAATGGGGCGGACGCGAAGCTGCGGTTCCCTCCTCCCCAATTTCTGGGCGACCCGGTTCAGACGATCCTGGGAGAAAGAGGATTCCTCCATGAGGTAGGCATAGAGATCCGTGGCCTTCTTCAGCCCGAATCCCTCCAGCAGAGATGGGTAGTAACGGGGGTTGTAGGGCATCATGAGGCAGGGTGAGGAATCGAATCCCTCCACCAGGAGGCCACACTCGTCGTTGGTGGAGGGGTTCATCGGCCCGGCCATCTTTTCCATTCCCCGTCCCCTGAGCCAACCCACGACCCTTGATAGGAGGAGCTCCGCTACCTCGGGATCCGAGATCGACTCGAAGAACCCGAAGAATCCAACCTTCTCCCGGTGAAATTCAATGTAGTGGCGATCGATAATGCCCGCAATCCTTCCAACGATCCCCCCTGCCCTTTTGGCCAGAAGAAGGTTCATCCCCGCGTGGGAGTGGAAGGGATGTTTTGGACTGAATTTCAGGAGCTGATCTTTGATGAGCGGGGGCACCCAGAACCGATCATTCCTGTAGATCTGCCAGGGGAATCGGACGAAGGCCCTGAGATCCCGTTCGTTCCTCACCTCCTCAACATGGAGTTCCCGCCCTGCCATCCCGCTGCCTTGCGTCAGATCAGCCCCAGTTGCTTTCCGGCATTTCCGAAAGCGCTTAGGACCTTATCCAACTGTTCCTCAGTATGGGTGGCCATATAACTCGTCCTGAGTAGTTCCCTCCCGGGGGGCACGGCAGGGCTGATGACCGGATTGACGAATACGCCATGCTCGAAGAGGAGCTTACACATCTCATAGACCTTTATGCGGTCTCCGATAATGATGGGGATGATGGGGGTTTCGCTGGTTCCGGTATCAAAACCCAGTGACTTGTAACCCTGGAGCATTTTGTGGGTATTGTTCCACAGTTGGGTTCTTAATGCGGGTTCTTCCTCGATGATGTCCAAGGCTGTGCTCACCGAGGCCACCAGGGAAGGCGGAAGGCTGGCGCTAAAGATCATCGAACGCCCCACGTGTTTGATGAAATTGACCACTTCCTTCGAACCGGCGACAAACCCTCCAATGCCAGCGAGGGATTTGCTGTACGTGCCCATGATGAGATCAACCTGATCCTCTACGTTAAAGTGCTCCGGGGTTCCTCTTCCTCCCTTTCCGAGAACACCAACGGCATGGGCATCGTCCACCATCACCCTGGCGCCATAGGCCCTGGCTAATTTGACAATGGAAGGGAGATCGGCGATGTCGCCTTCCATGCTGAAGACGCCATCAATGATGATCAGCTTGCCCTTTCCCTTTGTTCCCTCCAGGACCCGCTCCAGATCTTTCATGTCGTTATGGCGGTATTTCTTCGCCTCCCCGAAGGAGAGACGACAACCATCGATTATGCTGGCATGATTGTATTTATCGATAATGGCCACATCGTTGCGACCTATCAGGGCGGAGATGGCCCCCAAGTTGGTCTGATAACCGGTCGCGAAGACGAGGGCCGCCTCCTTTCGGAAGAACCGAGCCAACTTCATTTCCAGTTCTTCGTGAATCTCCAAATTCCCATTGAGAAAGCGCGAACCCGCGCAGCCGCTTCCGAACTTCTCAATGGCCTTGATGGCTGCCTCCTTTACCCGGGGATGATTGGTGAGCCCGAGATAATTGTTGGAACCGATCATGATCAATCGTTTCCCATCCACGATTACCTCGGAGTCCTGCGGTGATTCTATCTTTCTGAAGAAGAAATAGTGACCGCTTCCTTTCACCTTCAGGTATTCCTCGTAGATCTTCGAACACTTATCAAAGACGTCCATGGATCACCTCATTCCCTGCTATAACCAATGTTCTCTTCGGTACCACTCAAAGGTCAATTTGGCTCCTTGAGACAAGGGGGTTTGCGGTTCAAAGCCAAGAAGGGTCTTGGCCTTTGTAATATCACAGACCCAGTTTTGCTGCACCATCTCCTCCACTTTGCCCCTGTTGAGCAGGGCGGGTCTCCCGGTGAATTTCGACAGATGCTCTGAAAAAGAGGCGATTCCGAACAGCATCCACTCCGTGACGTGAACGGAAAAGGGCGTCACTGCCATCGCTTGTGCGATGATATCGCCGATCTCCTCCATTCGGTAATCGTGACCATCGGACAGGAAGAATATCTCACCGCTGGGTTGCCGGACTTCAGCGGCCAACTGGATTGCTTGGACGACATCCCCAACGTAACAGAGACTTACGTGGTGATACTGCCCCGAAAGGCAGGGCTTGATCCTTTTGGAGAGGAGTTTGAAAAAGGCATAGATATCCCTGTCCCTCGGCCCGTATATGGCACACGGCCGAAGGATGAGAAGGGGGAGTTCATGGGAGTGTGCCATGGCCAACTCCTCCCCCATTCGTTTGCTCTGGCCATAGGGTGAAACCGGGTCGCAGAGGTCCGATTCCCTTTTCATTCCTCCATTCCGACACGGGCCTGCCGCTGCTTGGCTCGAGAGGTAGATGAACTTTTGGAGGTGGGAGTTATGCTCGAGGCAGGCATGGATCAGGTTCTCAGTTCCGAAGGCGTTTACCTCAAAGTAGGTTCTTTCTTGGATGGCCTTGGTCACGCCCGCCAGATGGAAAACCTGGTCCACACCTTTCACGGCCTCCCCCAAGGAGTTCGGATCATTACAATCCCCATATACCGGATCGATCGGTAGGTCCCTCAGCCACTTCAAGTCGCTGGTCTTTCTGACGAGGCATCGGACATGGATTCCTCTCTGGAGGAGATCTTCCACCAGATGGCTCCCGATAAATCCGGTAGCTCCAGTGACCAAAGCCTTCAACGATCTACTCACCCGTCCAAATTCTCAAAATGTTATCCGTTTCCGGAGAATTGTTCAAGAAAAATTCAGATCCTAAACCTTCGGTTTCTTGGTGAGTAAACCGGAAAAGCGTCGAACCCATGGTGGGTCTGACCGCTGCCAAGAGCCTCATCATGACCACTCGTAAAGGGGTTAAGGGATCCACCCCCTCAAGAAGGAGATCCCTTCTTCAGTGAATCCGCCCATAAGCCGTGGGGCTGTCCTTGGAAAGTTCGTTGTTGAGGGCGAGGATTTTTCAAGGAGGGAGATCGATGTGGTCGCCAGCTTTCTAACCCGCTATGGGTTGCGGAACCTTCGGCGAATTTCCTCTCGATCCCGCGGGGGCAAGCTATTCCATTTCTCAAGCTTTTCCCGAATGCTCTGGCGTTCATCCGGCGAGAGTCTCTGCCACTGATGATACCGTTCTCGGTAAAGCTCACGGTCTTCCGGGGAAAGCTGCTTCCACTCTTCCATTCTATGACGCAATATCCTTTGCCTCTCCGGGGGAAGGGACTTCCACCTCTCCAATTTCCTGTCGAGATCGGTCTTCTCTTCAGGGGACAAGGTCTGATCACCGCGCCAGTTCCATTGCTGGCGCTTCTTGGGTTGGCTCAAAGCGGGCGGGCAAAAGCAGATTGTGATCCCCACGCCAATGGCGGTAACGATACCCCATCGGCTCAAACACCGTAACGTCCTCTGCGCACGTTCCCTCATACTGGGCCTTCCTCCAGTCCCTCAATTCTGCTTCGTCGTGGAGGGCTTGTTCCCGTTATCGACCGATTGAACCAGTTTCTGGAGGGTGTCCATCTCCTCCAAGAGCTCCAGGTTCTTAACAACGTCCAAATCCCGGGCGAGCACCTGCTCCTCTGAATTGAGATGCGAGATACTTCTCATGGAGAAGGGGCTTCTGAGCCCCTTCATACCGAACCATCCCA